>CETH01133879.1_pt1 | contig 40068 bp, 36 predicted proteins | sample 361461 | NCBI WGS metagenome assembly CETH01 (sample SAMEA2622695, study PRJEB7988) | marine metagenome | isolation source: saline water (ENVO:00002010), including
AAGAAGGAAATGCACCTGAAGAAGAGAAAGAAGTGATTGAGCTTGAAGAGATTGACTTAAGCAAAAATGTTGAAGTAACAGAAGAGGATGTAGAAGAGAAATCGAAGTCCCAACTGATCAAAATAGCGGGAGAACTCAGAGATAGAAGGAACGAATTGAATCAAGAAGCTTCGCGTAGAGCGACTCTTCGGGATCGTCTCAATGATGAAACAAGAAATAGAGTAGATGAGGCACATTCACATCGAGAAAAACGGGATGAACTCAATAATTCGGTTCAATCTACAAAGGAGGAAAGGGACGAAATGAATCGTTCTGCAAGTGAATTATTCAAGGGCGTGGGTAACAAGAAGAAAGAATCGGGGGCAAAAAAAGAGAAACCTATATCCGCACTAGAAAAGGAGATTGAATCCCTGGAATTTAGACAGCAAACAGAAGTATTAACAGGAGGGACTGAAAGGAAATTAATCGAAAAAATAGCGGATTTGAAAGAGAAATATTCCGAGAAGAAGAAACAGCTTGAACAGGATAGAGAACTTGGTGAGAAAAAAAGACAGGCGGAACATTCACGAAGAGAAGCGTCGGCCCTCCATAGAGAAATGATACAACTAGCAGATGATGCTCAGCTAGAACATAATAAGATGATTGAATGTTATAGAATGGCAGATCAAGTCAGAAATGAGGCAGATGAAATTCACGCAAAATTCATCCACGCGCAAGAGTTGGCAGATTTCCACCATGAATGGTTCATTAAAGTCCAAAAGAAACTAAGAAAAATGGATAAAAGAGATGAATCCTCACGTCAAAGTGTGAGAGAAGCGGCTCGGGAAGAGGCGAAGAAGGAAGGGGAGGAGATATATGAGAGGTTCAAAAAAGGACAAGCTCTTGGAACGGAAGATTTAATGAAATTGCAGAAGGCCGGATTGCTCTAAAACCATAGTAGAGGATAAGTGTAACGAAGGGAGGAAGCCACAAAACACATCTTTTTGCAGTAGTAAGTTCCTTAGTAGGGTGAAAAATGAGTGTCTTGGTAGTATGTTTAGATGTAAATGAAGGTGGAAATAGAGATAGCTCAGAGGATTCCCGGTACGTCGTGGGGCAAGGGGAGATAGAAGAACTGGTTTCCATTGTGGGGTTGGAAGATCCAGAAAATAGTCATGTTAACTGTTTGCTAGAGGCACTGAAAGTAACAAAAGAACTAGAACAAGCAGGGGAAAAGGTAGAAGTTGCAGTTGTTTCGGGGAGGTCGGGGGTTATATTATCAGAAACAGATAATTCATTGGCGAGACAGTTGGATTTACTCTTAGAAGAAGTAAAACCAGATTCAGCCATTTTGGTAATAGGGTCGATTGAACAAGAAAGATTGATCCCAATATTGGAAAGTCGAATTAGAATAGACGCGGTTGATAGGGTTATTGTTCGTCAGATACACGATTTGGAATCGAAATACTATTTAGCAAAACGTTTTTTGGCAGATGATGAGTTGAGATCAACCATTTTGGTACCCATGGGAGTTGTGCTTACAATTCTACCAATCCTTTCATACTTAGTAGATATAAGAACCACATTTGCAATTATTACAGCAATTATAGGGGTGTTTGTATTATACAAGGCACTTGATATTGATGAGAGTATTGCAATCATACCCACGAAGATTCGTGAAATGCTTTACTCGGGCAGGGTATCTGTTGTGACATATGTAGTTGGAGTGGGACTAATTTTAGTTGGGGTTTTTATTGGACTGGTCAACATGCCAACATCAGAAGATGTAGGCGGATCGGTGACTTCTTTGATGGGATTTATACATAATAGTATTCCATGGGTAGCTTTGGGAGGATTGGTAATGAGTCTAGGTAAAACATTGGACAGAGTGATAAGGAATAAACAAGTGCAAACTGCACATATAAACCTGATATTTGGGATAATATCAACTGCAATAGTAATCAGAGGTTTTTCATCCTATTTCCTACAGCAGCAAGGTGTCATAGGAGCGATTGGGTTGGCAAAAACAAAAATAGCAGGATTGATCGAAATAGGGCCGCTAGTGTGGACAGCAGAGGAACATTTGGCCATATTTGTGGGCTTGGGGATATTGGTGAGTGTTGTTGGTATAAAAATGGCGCCCAGAATAAGAAAGATGCAAAGTAAAGCTAAATGAATTCAATAGTGAAATGAAAGAGGATCAATGGGTAAGTCTATTCTCGGGTGGAAAAGACTCTAATTGGGCACTATACCAGGCGCTTGAAAATGGGTTTGATGTCAAATACTTATTGACGGTTCACCCTCCAGCTGGCTCGTATATGTATCATGTTCCGGCAACGAGGGTAGTACCCTTTGTGGCGGAGAGTATTGGGATTGAGCTCATAGAAATTGAACCCGAATTTAAAATTCTAGGAGATGCAGATTCGGGGGAACAAGGGGATAGAGAAGTAGAATGTATTGAAAATTCGTTGATAAAAATAGCAGACGAGATTCACCTAGAAGGGGTCATAGCAGGAGCAGTAGAGAGTGAGTACCAGAGGAGTAGAATTCAAAAAATGTGCGACAATTTGAACATAACATTGTATGCTCCTTTATGGAAATCTGATCCATTGGCTATGGTTAATAAAATGGTTGAAGCTGGTTTTGAAATTATGATGGTTAGTGTTGCTGCAGATGGTATTGATGAATCTTGGTTGGGGAGATATATAGATATAAATGCAATTGGGGAATTGGAAGTTCTCAATGCGAAATATGGAGTTCACATCCTAGGGGAAGGGGGAGAATACGAAACGTTGGTCACCAATGGACCCCATATGAATCGGGAGATAAAAGTAGAATATGATGTTTTTTGGGAGGAAAATTGGGGAGAGATACGAGTGAAAAATGCTTGGCTATGTTGAGTTTCGAGTGATAGGAATAGGTTAAGCAAATAGAAGAACTTACACAAGATTACCCTATTTGGGTGTGGGCTCCAATTAACGCTCCAGAAAGATCGATATTTCGTATTTGAGTTGCTTCGTCGATTATAGAATTTTTTAAGTGGCAAGAATCGACGACTGCATTTGGAAAAACGACGGAGTTCTCTATATGAGAATCGGTTATTTTTGCACCAGACATGACATGGACATTTTTTCCCAGTGTAGTGCCAGAAAGGATTGCTTCTGAATCTATAAGAGTTCCATCGTCCAAAGCCCAAGCTACTGCTCCTATATAACTTTCAGGAGTGCCGATATCGAACCAAGCTCCATCGAATGAAAAGGCATAAACCGAGTAATTTGGATAAAGCCATTGGAGGAACCACCCGGGTTCGTCGGGGTTGTTTCCATTTGAGAGATAAGAGTGAAATAAAGAGAGAGTTTTGGCAGGGAATGCGTAACAAGCAATGGAAACTAGACTACTCTGAGGATCAGATGGTTTTTCTTGGAATCCTACCACTTGTTCTTGGTCTACTTTAACCACGCCATAGGATTTCGCGAGTTCTTTATTACCAACATCGTATGCAGCGAGACACACATTTTGTTTAGATTCAAAGAAGTCTAGAAAATCGCTTATAGAGAAACTTATTAGATTATCCCCCGCGATGACCAGTAAATCATCTTTGATTTGTTCGCGGTTTAAGAGTTGACCAAGTGCACCTATAACTCCGAATTTCTCCTCTTCTGCAGTGGTTTCCTCCACAGTTAGTTTAGGTTTTGAAAAAGAGGTATTTGCCAAATGGTCAGTGAAATCGGCTGCGAACAATTCATTAGTACTTACATAAACATTATTGATTCTAGGCTCTTGTTCAAGTTCTTGGAAAATTCGATCGATGACCGTGGATGGGCCCACAGGTAATAGCATTTTTGGCCTGTGTTGAGTTATTGGCCATAATCGCGTTGCATAGCCACCTGCGAGAACAATGGCATCCATAAACAAGAGTTACCTTCGAGTGGTAAGACTTTTTGGATAAGTTAGCATGTTGAAAGGGGGAGAATTACAACAATGAATGTTGATGCGAATGGACAAATTCGCGGAGGAGTTTTGCGCCAAGTATTGCGGTTTGGCCAGAGTCTCTATCGTTGACCTCTACGATATCGAATCCAGATGCGTGAGGAGATACTAAACGGACTACATGGAGCATTTCCTGGGTGGTCAACCCAAAGGGTTCGGGGGTTCCGGTTCCGGGGACAATACTGGAATCTGCCGCATCAATATCGATACTGAAATAGACAGATCCAGTTAAATTGGGTTCCCAACTGGAAACTTCTTCAGGGGGTATGATAGTAACATCACTTTCAATGGCGTGATCCCATTCTTCTTCACAACCGGATCTTGCTCCAAGAATGATCGCATGATCTACAACTTCAAGTGCATTCAATGTAGAAGTGGCATGACTCCAAGGGTTATCTTGATACGAATCTCGAAGGTCGAGATGTGCGTCGAGACAAACGTAAGTGTCAGGTTGTAGTGCCCGGATTGCAGCCAGATTTACTGTGTGTTCTCCACCGATAAGAAGAGGAGTGAGGTTGTCGTTGACTGCCTCTGTGATGAATCCCCCCAAATAATCAAGATAAGTGGGAAGATGAGAAGATTCTGGTATTACATCTCCAAAGTCATGGACCAACAATTCCGAAAAATGTGTCTTAGTCCTTGGGTCGTAGTCTTCAAAATGGGCAGAGAATTTTCGGAGTTGATTTGGCCCAAATCGAGTTCCAGGAATAAAGGTGGTAGAAAAATCAAAAGGGGCCCCGAAAAGTATATAAGAAGCTTCGTTTCGAGAGGCATTTGCCCCAGAAAATAACATTACTTTACGACGACCTTTCTTTGATCTTCATACTCCAAATATTCTATTTCGCTATCACCGGAAATATTCAATTCACCAGGTATTTCTAGTGAAAATGATTCATAGGAGTTTAGATCCATTACTTGGGCGACGTTATTTCCCTCTAAGTTGATGACTTGTCCTTGTCTACGTTCGATTACTGGGACCCATATTTTTGCATCTACAGGTTGAGACATGCTTCTTTTTTTGTTGTCGAATACACCTTTACCTTCAATTCTTGCTTTTGCACTTCCATGTTTTCCTGGTTTGGCCGTGCTGTAGGCGATTATTTCGCAGGGTGCGTCATCCATAATCAAATACGATCCTTTTTGGATATCACGGATCTCCTTTTGCATTTTGACCATACAGAATTTCAAGATAAGAACGTATAAAAACGGTTGGTTTCGATGGGAGGTGTTAACTACTTAAAAATTTTGTTAAAAGGCATACAGTCATGCTTTCGTTTTTGAGGAGAAAATTGGAGAATTTTTATGAGGATCTCTTGCAGAGTGAGATAAAAAAACCTCCAAAACATGTGGCAATCATACAAGATGGAAATAGGAGATATGCCCAAAAATTTGGAATTGAGAGAGAAGAAGGGCACATAGAAGGTGCAAAAACGACTGAGAGGGTACTTCACTGGTGCAAAGAAATTGGAGTGGAAGAACTGACATTGTATACATTTTCAACTGAGAATTTTGATCGGTCGGGTCGGGAGCAAAAAGAACTATTTGATTTGATAGAGTTAAAGTTAAAGCAGTTTTCAGAAATGGAAGAAGAATATTCGAGAGATGTTCGAGTGAGGGTTATAGGGCAACTAGAAAGAGTGCCAGAACGCATTAGAAAGGTGGCTCGAGAAATAGAGAGAGATACTAGGGGAAATACCAAATTTAAACTTAATATTGCACTGGCATATGGGGGGAGAGATGAAATGTTAGATGCTGCAATAGAAATAGCAGAAGAAGTGGCTTCAAAAAAAATATCTATAGAAGAAATCGATAGTAAAATGATAGAATCTCGATTGTCAAAGCAGAATATTAGAGATGTAGATTTAATAATTAGAACAGGAGGAGATGTTCGTACGTCGAATTTTCTTCCGTGGCATGCGAATGGGAATGAAGCTGCCGTGTTTTTTTGTACCCCATATTGGCCGGGGTTTTCAAAAATTGATTTTTTAAGAGGTATTAGAACATATGAGCATAGAGAAAGTACCTGGCAAACGACCCGGGCAGAAAGGTCTATGGCAATTATTAAAGTTATGAAAATGGCAGAGATTAAAGATGTCAAAAAAGTAGCAAATCGTTTGCGGGCATATATTCCAGAAAAAGTATTAGAAGAAATAGTAAGTGAGGTTGATCAAGAAAATAGAGGTTCTATAAAATATAACGAAAAGTGAGAAACAAAGGGTAATTTACTAGTTCCCAAATCTACGCTTTCGAGATGCATAATCGCGGAGTGCTCGGAGATAGTCACGCTTGCGAAAATCTCTCCAGTTGATATCAGTGAAATATAGCTCAGAGTAGACAGATTGCCAAATCATAAAATCAGATAGGCGCTCGCCTCCTGTTTTAATTACCAAATCGGGTTCTGCGGGGAAGACGAGACGTTCTTCTATAGTGGTTTTTGATATTTTTTTAGTAGACAGGAGTCCACTGGAGACATCAGTACAGATGGATTTTACAGCTTCGAGGAACTCGTATTTTCCTCCGAGTCCTATGCCAATTCTAATGGGTGTTTCGGCGCGTGAGAAATGACTTGGTTTACAAATAGTGATCTCATGCGGTGTCTGGATTCGGTAGAGTTCTCGGTCGAGAGTTGGGATTATGGCAGAGTCAAGTACACTAACATATACGGAAACGGCTTCGGCTCCATAATCAAATGCCCATCTGAAAAATTGCTCGAGTGTCGAATAGGATTGGTTAATAAGTAAATCACTTTCAGTTATCACTAAAACTACATGCAGAGGGGTAGCTTCCTGTAAATGGCGTATCCTAAAACTTAGATACTGATCATAGAGTCCCACACAAAAAATCAGGTTCCAAGGAAGGAAAATACCTCGGTTCAGACAAGAAGATTAAATAATCACTGAGGGTATAATTTGACGTGCAAGATCGAGTTGAAAAGGAGTGGCTGTTTGCGTTGTTGGCGGTTTTAGTATTGGTAGGGTCCATAATAGAAGAAATAATAGTGATAATAGTTCCACTATCATTAATTGTAATCATAGTAAACTTCATTCCAAGAAGAGGGGGGGTTTTTAGATTTGTGGGGAAGGAAAAGGGGTCAAGAAGAATAGTTGAATTTTCGATGGGATTGATATTACTAACATTACTGGTGACATTCGCAGGGATGCCCATGAATATATTTGTAGTCTCATCAATACTAGTGGGTGGAGTCTATATTATTGAAAAAGTGATGTTAGTACGGGATATATCCCCCATACGGGAAGTGGCGGGTTTTGTGATAGGGGCATGGTTTTTGGGAGCCTTCGGTCAAGTTTTAAGTATGGTAAATGGGATTCAGATTGGAACTTCAAGAGTTGTTTTTTTTGCAGTCATAGGAGGATTGCTTGTAGCTTTAGCCCGAGAGGATTGGATAGGTAAGAATAGGACTGCATCTATGTTGTCTATTGCCCTTGTTCTTTGGATTTTATCACTCCCAGCATTTGAGTATCTAGACATCATCCCACAGCAATTGATGTTTGGGATTGGTATTGCAGGAGGGTTGGGATATATTTCGTGGAGAGTGGGTTCAGCTTCGATAACGGGTATGCTAACTGGAATTATATTTTCACTTATTGTTATTGTTTTTGGAGGGTTTACTTGGTTTAGTATAATGCTTGTCTTTTTCGGAGTGGGAAGTTTAGTTGCGCGGTTGAATTATAAAGAAAAGTTGCAGATGGGTGTTGCAGAAGAGAATGAGGGTGCAAGAGAGGCGAAAAATGTATTTGCGAATACGGTGATTGCGGCGATATGCGTCGTGGGTTTTTCGATGAACACACAGCTAGGAATCAGTGGAAATATATTCATATTCGGGTTTGCAGGTGCCATTGCAGCTGCGATGAGTGATACACTGTCAAGTGAAATTGGGATTCTTTTTGAGAACACTAGGCTAATAACTACATTTAGTAAAGTTGAGGTTGGAACGGATGGGGGGGTAACAGTACAGGGTTCATTGGCGGGTTTTGTTGGAGCGTTTTCCATAGGGTTATTGACTAGTTGGACTTTAGGAGTTGGATTGGGCGGTGCAATTGTAATTGGAATTGCAGGAGTAACAGGGATGGTTGGCGACAGTGTTCTAGGAGCTAGTCTAGAGGGTGAGTGGATGAGCAATGAGGGTGTGAATTTCATGGCGACTTTAATAGGTGCCATTGCTTCCATCGGGGGGGCGATTCTAGGGGGGATTGTATTATTATAGTTTTTGAGAAGGGAGGTATATTGAAATGAGCAAAAAGGCAACAGAGATACAGGTTAATAATACGGCACCTGTCGCAGCCAGGAGATGTGCAGAGCCAGTGTGATCTATGACCCCTCCAACCATCTCAGATGGAAGCCAAGTGTGGTGGGGAGAACCAAGTAAAGGGATGAAATAATCAACCATATCGTTGAAAGCATGCCAGGAAAAACCCACCAGTATGGGTATGAATGAAAATGTGGTGTATCTGAAAATTAAGAATGCTTGCAAAGCCATGGCAAGATGGCTCCAAAAAAGAAAATGGTACATTAGAGGGTGGAGATATGAGAAATCAGAATAAAATATGAGTAAAACATAGGGCGTCCATAGACCAAGTTTGATGCACCCTATAAAGGCTATAGATGAAACCCAAATTGAATTTTTACCCAATTTCCAAAGTCCCAAGCTGAGAGCGAAAAAAAGAGTTGCAATGGGACTATCGGGGACGAATGGCCACATCAAAAGAGGTTCGGTTGAAAGTTGAGGGAGATAATACCAGAAGCCAAATGCAGTTCCAAGTAAATTTATGAATATAATGGGCCAAGCGAGCTGAAGTGCTATTCGTTCGAGGGGCGCAGGGATTGGAGACCAAATGTTAGGATTAAGGAAGGGGGAGTGATTCATGGAGTGTAATTTCTGTTGCATTGAGGTTCTTTCAACGAGGATTATGGAGGAGTGAGAGTACTAAATATATTTGGGTTATAGAATTGCCGATATCAGTGGATATAATTGTATTGCCGTCAAATGTGGTTCATGGGAGTACCTATTGAGTTTGAGAAGTTAAGAAAGGGAACGGAACTTGTAAAACGTGGTTTTGCTAGTATGCAGAAAGGGGGAGTTATAATGGATGTCGTGAAGCCGGAGCAGGCTAGGATAGCAGAAGATGCGGGTGCGGTTGCGGTTATGGCATTGGAAGCGGTGCCATCAGATATTCGAAAAGAAGGAGGTGTTGCACGAATGGCAGATCCAGAGATAGTTAAAGCGATAATAGAAGAGGTTTCAATACCAGTGATGGGAAAGGCGAGAATAGGTCACACTACAGAGGCTCAAATTTTGGAGTCAATTGGGGTCGACATGATTGACGAGTCAGAGGTGCTTACTCCTGCAGATAGTGAATACCATATTGATAAACGGGGTTTTACCACACCATTTGTGTGTGGCGCTAGAGATCTTGGTGAAGCATTACGCCGGATAAATGAAGGTGCTGCGATGATAAGAACAAAGGGCGAAGCGGGGACAGGGGATGTTAATCAAGCCGTGAAACATCAACGTGCCATTACAAGTAAAATTGGTAAATTGGGGAATGCGTCGTACGAAGAATGTGAAGCATATGCTCGTAAAATAGGAGCACCGACAGAATTGGTTGAAGAAACAGCAAAAATGGGCCGATTGCCAGTGGTAAATTTTGCAGCAGGAGGCATTGCCACCCCTGCGGATGCTGCGTTGATGATGCATCATGGTTGTGATGGAATATTTGTAGGTTCAGGTATATTTGGAGCAGAGGATCCAGTGAAAATGGCGAATGCTATTGTCGAAGCTGTGAATAACTGGGACAATAAAGAAAAATTGGCACAAATCTCAACGGGGATCGGGAAAGGTATGAAAGGAGAGGCAAATATAGACATGCCAGAAGATAAAAAATTGCAGGGCAGAGGTATTTGAGTAACTCCTTTTTAATCTAAGTATAATTCGACTCCGCTGCCAATTCTAGTTTGATAGGCAATGGATTGAATGCCCTGAGAGAAAAATGCATCCACCATGGCTGAAGCCACAAGACGGCTTTTTCCTTTGTTTGGGATTGCAAGAATAGTGGGACCAGATCCACCAACTGTCACTCCGGCTGCCCCAGATTCCATGGCTGCAGCTTGGACTGATTCATATCCCTTTATAAGCTGAGTCCTAGCAGGGGTTACGATAGAATCTGCTAATCCATGGCCCACTAGTTCGGGGTTGTTTGTTAACATTCCCGCAGTTAACGTTGCGGCACTTCCAACAGTATGGACATGAGAATGTAGATCGAGTGATTTGGGCAAAACTTCTCGAGCATTTCGGGTAGATATGGTAATTTCGGGTAGACACACGACAACTTCGAGGTGAGCATCTATGTTAGTAATTCGATCTTGGCTAACAATTGTAAACCCACCAAAGATTGCAGGGGCAACATTATCTGCGTGTGCCTCTCCGGATGCAGCTTCTTCTCCTTTGGCGGCTATCCAAACAAGCTCTTCTTTTGAAAGTCCCTTATTATATAAAGCGTTTAGAGCAACTGCCGTTCCGGCTGCACTGGCTGCAGAAGATCCAAGTCCAGAAGCCGGTCGAATTCCTTTATCAATTGTAATCGCCGCAGGAGCATCTAGGGCTTCTGCCACTACCCCTGCAGTATTCTTTTTTGGATTAACGGGGATGTATTGACTTCCAGCGCCAGTAACAGTTATGGTGGTTTCTTCTGCAGGTTCAACATGAATTACATCGGCAGGGTGACTAAGTGAGATGCCAAAAACGTCGAAACCACTACCAAGGTTTGCTACAGTAGCAGGGGCCCGGACGATAACCATAGAAACTATTTTTCCTAGGGGGATGAAAACCTACCGCTGTATCAATATGATTCAAAAAAGTTCTTTCCGGTGTAGAACCAAGTAGGAATAATGATTGGAATCATAGGAGGTGGTCTGGCTGGTCTTTCCGCTGCTTATTACCTACAGCAAAAAGGATACCAAGTGCGAATATTTGAGGGAGAGAAAGAACTAGGGGGATTGGCGGCTTCTTACGATACGGAAGGGGATTCGATTGAGAAATTTTATCATCATTTATCAAAATCGGAAGAAACGATAGTTGAGTTGGCGGAGGAATTGGGAATAGGAGATAAAGTTGAGTGGAAAATTGGAAAAAATGCATATTATATTGATGGGGAAATATTTCCGTTGGACACCCCGTGGGAGATATTGAGATATCCACATTTGACTATATATGATAAAATACGTTTGACACTTCTTACACTGGGGATAGATGCGAGAGGGATTTTTCCCAGAATTGGTGCTTATCAGAATTTGGAAGAGTTTGAACACACACCGGTGGAAGATTTTGTTCGAGAACATACAACAAACAATATATTTGATAAGTTTGTCACACCGCTACTAGAGGCAAAATTTGGTGGGCATAAACATCGAGTTAGTGCTGCGTGGTTATTGGGACGAATAAAATTTAGGGGTCAAAGGGATTTTCTAAAAGGAGAAGTTTTAGGATATATAAACGGGGGATTTGTCGAACTTATTGACACGCTCATTGGAGAAATTGGACAGGAAAACATAATTACAGGAGCATTTGTAGAGGAGATAATTGTTGAAAATGGAAGGGTGGAGTCGATGGTGATTGATACCAAGAATGGGAAGATGAGAGAAAATGTTGATGCGGTGATTGTGGCCACGATGCCTAGTGTTCTAGAGAATCTTACAGGGTATGAATGTCCAATTCAATTTCAAGGAGCCGTATGTGCACTCATGAGTTATTCCGAGAAAATAACTGAAACCTATTGGTTAAATATATCAGATAAATCTCGTTTTGGGGCGATTATTGAGCATACAAACTTTATAGATCCGAGGAGATATGGGGGAGAGCATTTGACTTACATGGTAAGCTATATTCAAGACTTTGAAGAATCAATATGGAAAATGACAGACAAGGAAATTGAAGAATATTGGGTAAAGGGAATTGAAGAGATGATTCCGGATTTCGATAGACAAAAAATTAACTGGTTTAAAGTTTCGAGAAATCCACTAACTGCTCCAATATATGAGATGGGGTATGTGGATAAAATTGTCCCATATGATATTTCTGAAGAAGTGGGAGAAGGGATATATTATGCAGGCATGGCTAGTAGATCCCAATATCCAGAGAGGAGTTTAAATGGAGCAATAGAGGCAGGGTACGCATGCGCATCTCTGATAGTAAAACGGGGGGAAAGTAGTATATAGAAAAATGGGAAAAGTATATTGTATTGTGGGAAATGGAGTGGCTGGTGACGCAGCTGCTAGTGTGATTAAAGAAAGAGATCCCAAATCGGAAGTAATCGTGTTTACAGAAGAAGGAAAAGCATTGTACAATAGGATATTATTAAAAGAATTTGCAAAGGGTAAATTGAATCAAAATTCAGTTGACATTCGAGATGAAGATTGGTATTTGAATCGGGGGATTGATATTAGGTTAAACACTCAAATAATCAGGATTGATTCGGAAAATAAAATTATAGAAGTGAATAAGGGCGACCACCAAAAATATGATCAAGTATTAGTTGCGACGGGGGGAACTCCTCGGGAGTTAAACGTCCCGAATAGTGGTGCAGAAGGTATACACCATTTTTGGACCATGAGAGACACGATTGGGATTAGAAATCATGCCGAAACCGCGAGTTTTGGGGCAATCATAGGAGCAGGGTTATTGGGAATTGATTTGGCTGCCATTTGTGGAGCACATGGGGTTGAAAGTAAATATATTATGAGAGGAGATGTGTGGTGGAGAAATGCACTTTCAAATGTTGGAGGTGAGATAATTCATAAATCGCTGAGGGACAAGAACGTACTTCCAGTGTTTAATAAGGAAATCGAATGTTTTGAGGAAAGAAGAGGAAAGGTCCAGGCAGTAGTCACAACGGATGGGGAACGGCATGAGGCAGATTTTGTAGGAGTAGCAGTTGGGTTAGACTACAATATAGAGTTAATACAGAACACAGGTGTAGAATATAGAAATGGGATAGTTGTGGACGAACATATGTTTACAGGTGTCGAGGGGATATATGCTGCAGGAGATATTGCAAGATATCACGATGTTATAATAGGAGAAGAGCTACAAAACGGGTCGTGGGGAAGTGCCAAAAAGCAGGGGATGGTTGCGGGAGAAAATATGGTCAAGGGAAGGGATTACAAGAAATTTGAGTGGATTCCATCATATTCTATAACGCACTTTAAGTATCCAATTATTTCATTTGGGCACCCTACAGAAGGGGAAAAATTTCTTGAAAAAAAATACAGTGAAAATGAATGGCGTCGGTTAGCGTTTAAGCATGGAAGGTTGATTGGAGGAGTTTTGATTGGGGATGTATCTTCACAAAGTAGATACAAAAAAATAATAACGGAAAGGGTGGAACAGGTTGATCAAGAAATGTCCATATTAGATAAAAAAATTGATTTGGAGAAGATAGTTGTGAAAAAAGCATAGTTGAACTATATCGAAGGTGTTTTCAATTTGAATTGTTCAAAGTGCAAATATGAGTAATTCTCAAGGTACGATGACCCTTGCATTCGAACTATCCGCTTTAAAAGAATTAACAGCTCCCAAAGAGGTGTTTGAAAGTGCTCGTGCTTGGAGTAAATATGTAGGAGTCATCACAGATGAACCGACATATGTTGTAACTAACTACACACGACAAAAAAGAATCAGGCAAGATTTTTTTTCAGGGCCCAAGGGAAAATTTGAAAGTTTAAAAAGTGTTAAATATCATTTTGATACAGATCGTCACGTATTGATAGGAACGGGAGAGGAAGATATAGAAATGGCAAACGAGACGGGGTGGGAATACCTACATATTTCAGATGCCGCTGAAAAGGCAGGATGGGAACTTGGAGAAAATACAAAACACGAAACGATTGAAATTGGAGAAGATAAACGTGAAAATTGGCCTTGAAGAGACATACATATGAGTGTTATCTTGCTCCCATGTGGCGTTTCAGTTGAGTCGCATAGGATTGATTTGGGAATGAGAGAATTAAAATGTGAATGTGGAGAGATGCATGCCGTGGTAACAAATGTCAATCCACTAACTCGGTTTTTGCCTGAATTTTTAGTGAATTCGCTTGAAGAAATAATAGAAGTTGCAGATTCAGAAAAGTGGGGAGAATTTGGAATGGTTCATTTGATGGGGCTGGTGATGGAAGATTTCGCGGAAGAAGTAGTTTTTTTTGATGCTAGTGAAGATGGGTATCTTGGCTATTCTGGACTCTGGATTTCAACTTTTAATGCCTGGAGACTGCATGAAATAGTAGTAGAATTGGTGATAGAAATAATGGAACATGCTATGAGTCATTCGGGTGATCAAAATGCTATGATCAATTTCGAAAAACAAATGTCACTTTTTGATATTACAGAGTTTGTAAGAGAATATCGCGCAGAGAGAGATTTGGATCCAGAAGATTACGCGGGGGAGTACATTTAGAGAATATAAAGGTCTCCTCTCAATATCGTCGACCTTATTATGGAGTATGGACCAAATCGGACAGGGAAGATGAAAAAAGGAAAAACTGTTCTCTTGATAGGTAGTGGCCCTATTCAAATAGGACAAGCGGCAGAATTTGATTATTCGGGTGCCCAGGCTTGTCGTGCTTTGGCAGAGGAAGGAATAAGAGTTGTCTTGGTGAACTCGAATCCGGCAACAATTATGACAGACCCAGAGATGGCGGATAAAGTCTATATTGAACCTATTACCGCAGAGATCATTGAGGAAATTATTAAGAAAGAATGTCCTGACGGGGTAATTGCTGGGTTGGGAGGACAGACTGGGTTGAATGTAACAGCCGAATTGGCAGAAAAGGGAGTATTAGAGAAATACGGGGTTGAGATTATGGGAACTCCACTAGATACCATCTATGCAACAGAAGATAGGGATTTGTTTGGTGCACGAATGGAAAAAATAGGACAGCCAGTTCCAAAATCAGAGAAAATCAGATCTTTAGAAGAAGTGGAAAGTGCAGTAGAAGGAGTGGGAGGGCTTCCAGTTATTTTGAGAACTGCATATACACTAGGAGGGAGTGGTTCAGGAGTTATCGAAGATATGGATACTCTCATCGAATGGGTACACAGAGGTTTGCAATTGTCACGAAATTCGGAGGTTCAGATTACAGAATCTTTGGTTGGTTGGATTGAAATGGAATATGAAGTCATGCGTGATGCATCTGATTCGTGCATTATTATTTGTAACATGGAAAACATTGATCCGATGGGGATACATACAGGAGAATCTATCGTAGTAACTCCATCTCAGGTCATACCAGATGTAGCACATCAGGCGATGCGAAACTCTGCTTTGAAGATTATTAGGGAGTTGGGAGTACAAGGTGGTTGTAATATTCAATTTGCGTGGAGGGATAATGGAACCGAAGAAGGACAATATCGTATTGTAGAAGTCAATCCAAGGGTGTCAAGATCGTCTGCATTGGCCTCCAAGGCTACGGGGTATCCGATAGCAAGAGTTACTGCAAAAGTGGCATTGGGAAAATGCCTACATGAAATTAAAAATGAAATTACCGGGGAAACTAGTGCCGCTTTCGAACCAGCTATAGATTATATTGTTACTAAAATACCTCGATGGCCCAAGAATAAATTCCCAGAAGTGGAGTTTGAGCTCACCACTGCGATGAAGTCAACAGGGGAAACCATGGCAATTGGGAGAACGTTTGAGGAATCGTTGATGAAAGCCATGAGATCAAGCGAGTACAAGCCTGCCGTGGATTGGGACACTGTCGAAGATGAAGAACTCATAAAAGAGTATTTGGAAAAGGCAACTCCCGATCGTTTGTATGCTATGCTTGAAGCACTCTATAGAGGATATTCCATAGACAAGGTCTCAGAGGTAACAGGGATACATAAGTGGTATGTAGAGAGATATGCCCGGATTAGTAGCTCTGCAAAATTAGAAATGGAAAATTCGATTGTAGAGACAGCAACAATGGGATTTACAAATCATGAAATTCAAGCCATAGCAACCGGAGAGTATTCAGATGTTCAGAGTTCGTGGTTGCCGGTAGAATCGGAATGGAATAAAGTGCAGGGGAAAAAATGGGACATTGATTCGATAGAAAAGGTTGTCCCAGGCAGAACATATAAACAAGTTGACACATGTGCAGGGGAGTTCAAAGCAACTACACCTTATTATTATTCTTCTAGAAAACCAGAATGGTTTAGTGGACCATACGAAGGGGATGCTGCTGCAGGAGAGCTTCGAGTGAATCAAGAGGCAGAGAGCATAGTGGTGGTGGGAGGCGGCCCAATTCGAATTGGACAGGGTGTAGAGTTTGATTATTGTGCCGTTCATGCAATTCAATCGTTACGAGAGGAGGGAATAGAAACTCATGTGGTCAACAACAATCCAGAGACTGTTTCCACAGATTATGATACATCAGATGGATTATTTTTTGAGCCAATCACTGCGGAAGAAGTTGCAGATGTGATTGAAGCCACAGGGTCTAGAGGGGTAATGCTTCAATTTGGAGGACAAACCTCGGTGAATATTGCAAGACCGCTTCAGAGAGAAATTGAGCGGAGAGAAATAGATTGCAAGATAATGGGAACTTCGGTGGATTCTATAGATTTGGCAGAAGATAGAGACAGGTTTAACAACCTAATGGGAAGTTTGGAGATACTTCAACCAGTGGGTGGAAAGGCGACTGATGAAGAGGGTGCCCTGTCACTTGCCAACACGATTGGATATCCAGTATTAATGCGCCCCTCATATGTATTGGGAGGGAGGGCCATGCAAATAGTAGAAAATGACACAGAATTAAAAAAATATCTAAAAGAAGCGGTTAGAGTAAGTCCGGATAACGCTGTGTTAATTGATCAATTTCTCTCAAATGCTATTGAATTAGATGTTGACGCTGTGTCAGATGGAACAGAGATACTTATTGGAGGTATAATGGAGCACGTTGAATCGGCAGGAGTTCATTCAGGTGACTCTGCTTGCATGATACCACCAGTAAATCTAGACAAAGGAACCCTTAGGAGAGTGAGAGAAATAACGGAGAAAATTGCCCAAGCATTGAAGATAGTAGGACTATTGAATATACAACTTGCCATAAAAAATGAGGAGATATATGTGCTAGAAGCCAATCCGCGTGCATCGAGAACTGTTCCATTTGTATCAAAGGCAACTGGAGTTCCTATTGCGAAGGTTGCTGCCAAAGTTATGTCAGGTAAAACCTTGAAAGAAGTGGGAGTAAAAGAACAAATTCCAGTGCAAGTAAGTGTGAAAGAAGTTGTTTTACCGTTTAGTCGTTTGCCGGGGGTAGACCCATGTCTTGGACCTGAAATGAAATCTACAGGAGAGATAATGAGTACATCAGATTCATTTGGGAAATCATATGCAAAAGCACAAGTGGCGATAGGGAAACCGATCCCTATATCGGGTAATGCAATAGTAGATCTAGATAGTGCGGAATTTCCAGATCCAGAAAGTGATCGGGGGAAAAAACTAATTGAAAGTTTAGAGGAATTCTTCCAAATAAGGTATTTTGAGGATGAGAAGAGCATGAGAGATGCTATTGCTAACGAAGAAATTGATATAATAATTTCAAGAGATCGTCGAATATTAGAGATTGCGGTGGAGGAAGTGATTACGTATTTTTCAACGTGCTCTAGTGCAGAAGCTGCGATAGAGGCAATTAAATCAGAGGGAGAAAGTAATTGTGTAGAGGCAGTGGGGGACAGGAAGAAAGTGCAGGGTCAGTGGGGACTTGATTAAAAACAAAATTCAAGATGAGATCAATGTCCCTATCATGAATAATAATAGTAACAGTCCTGCGAGTCCTGCAAAGAAAACGGCGATTCTAGAACTCTTTGGTCCAGTTTCGGGTTCGCCCATGATAAAAGAATAGAGATCACTTGCAAAGACTATGAAGACAGTTAGTCCGGTTAGCAGAATCCCAACTGCTGCGAAAGCCCCACCTACGGATCCTCCAGGGAGATTGCTACCAAACTGATCGGAAGTTTCTCCTGTTTGAGAACCGCCAGCTGAAATGGATGCCCCGCCTTCTTGGACTACGACTTTTCCAACCATTTGGATGGTTTCATGAGGGATGCAAAAATAGCCATATTCGCCCTCTATTTCGAACGTGTAAGAATAAGAATCCCCACCAGGAATGTCTCCAATAGGATATTTACTTCTTGCTTCACTTTCGGAAGAAAAATCTCCTGATGCCCAATAGGACGTGCCTTCAGGTAATTCATTTTCATATGCAGATACAGAATGTCCCATTTTACCGATATTCAACCATCGTACTGTGTCACCTGGTGCGATGGTGATTACTTCAGGGTCATAGATCATATCGTCGGTCATGGCGACTATATGTGTTTGTGGAGTGGAGGAAGAGTCCTCTGCAGCCATTGCAACCGAAGAGGTGGAAAGTAGAGCAATAGAGCCGGTAGCAAATTGAATGAAATGCCGCCGAAGCATATAACAAATATCGGAAATCAAGTCCCATAAAGGCACCGATACGAATGAATAGGGACAGGGAGCTTGGATAAATTGTTTTGGTTAGATTAGAGAAAGGACCTCGTCGAAAAAGTTTAGGGTATCATGAGGCCCAGGGTGGGCTTCGGGGTGATATTGTCGTGTTAGGATGGAGAGATCGGAGTTTACAAGGCCTTCGATGGTATCATCATTGACATTAAGTTGAGAAATGATGAGTTCTCCAGGGTCAGAAACGGTATACCCATGATTTTGAGTAGTCATTACTACTTTATTAGTTGGAAGATCTAAAACGGGTTGGTTAACACCACGATGTCCAAATCTCATTTTTTCAGTAGTCCCCCCGAGAGCTAATGCAATTATCTGTTGTCCGAGACAGATTCCGGCAATGGGGAGTTCTCCAGAGAACTCATTTACGAGTGAAATTGCATCTGTAAAGTGTTCAGGGTTTCCAGGGCCATTTGAGATAAAAAGAAGATCTGGGTCGGCCTCGCGAACGATGGCTATGGTGGTATCATAGGGTAGAATCGTGAGACGTACATTGCGTTTTATAAATGAATCAATAATTGATTTCTTAACACCGCAATCAATTAGACAGATATGTGGACCAGTGCCAGGGTGGGTAACTGGTTTTTTTACGCTGACTAAAGAGCCTATATCAGAATGATCATCCATAGAAGGACAATTTTCTAATTCTTCAATTGCCGATTCAGGTGTTGCGTCTTTTCCGGAAGAAATTCCACACCGCATTGCACCGTGATCGCGGATAGCCATAACAAGTTCTCGGGTGTCGAGTGTATCGATCGCAGGGATAGATTCTGTAGATAACCACTTAGAAATAGAATCCGTGAGCTGTCGTGCTATTATTGCACGGGGGTGAATCCGACTAGATTCAAGTCTATTGAGATTTACCCCGTAATTGCCAATCAGAGGATAGGCAAAAGTGAGAATTTGTTCTTCATATGAGGGATCAGTTAAACTTTCTTCATATCCTGCATAAGAAGTCGTGAAAACCAGCTCTCCCCGTGCCAATCCAGGAGACCTAGAGCGTGCTTTTACTACAGCCCCAGTCTCTAAAGCTAGAAAAGCATCAGCCATTATAGTAATGAAAAGAGAGGAGACTTCATAAGGTTTTATAGTTAGAGTTGAGGGGAAAGATAAACTCTTTTAGATTTCGAAGAATGTATCAAGTATGTCGTCTTTAATGCATATATGAGTCGAGAAGAGAATGAAGTTCAAGGAGCTAAACAAAATGTTGTAGCGGTTGATTCGAATGATATGGAACAACGGGTTGTAGATCGATTGGAAGCCCATACGGGTGATGGTATACGCCATCGTGCTTTTACATGCCTTCTATTCGATGAGCAGCGGAGATTGATGCTGGCTCAGAGAAGTCCATCAAAGAGATTATGGGGAGGATACTGGGACGGGACTGTTGCATCACACCCTAAGCCAGATGAAAGTCAAGTAGAAGCAACACAAAACCGTCTAGAGGTTGAGTTAGGCATCAAGCCGAACCAATATGAAAATTTAACAGTGACAGATAAATTTGAGTATAAAAGTTATTACATGAATGCGGGTTTGGAATGGGAGGTTTGCACAGTATTGGAGGCCACGTTAGTAGATACAAAAGTAAATCCTGATCCAGAAGAGATAGCAGGAATACTATGGGTAGATTATGAAGATATGCAACTCAATCCTGTGCACTATCGTCAATTGGATTTATGCCCATGGTTAGAAATTGCAATGTATAGAGATTTTCACAAGATAGGGGAATGAAAATGGATGGGAATGGAGATATTGGGGAAATAGAGGGGGGCCCAAGTTGCGGGCATATTGGCGAATTTAATAGGTTAAAGATAGCAATCGTTACGGTATCGACAACACGGTCAGATAGCACAGATAAGAGTGGGAAAATAATAGCAGAAATGATCGAATCGGCGGGGCATGAAAATGCCGTTCAAAAAGTTGTTAAAGATGACTATGAAGAGATTAGCAGTTATATAAAAAATTTAGTAGATAGGGAGGACATAGATCTAATTATCACCACAGGAGGAACGGGGGCAACTCCAGATGACGTTACAGTCGAAGCAATTTCACCAATGATAGAAAAGGAACTCCCAGGATTTGGAGAGCTATTTCGACAATTATCCTATGAAGAGATAGGGCCCCTTTCGATCGCTAGTAGGTCGATGGCAGGAATAGCAAAATATACCCCAATATTTTGTTTACCAGGTAGTTCGAATGCTGTTAAATTGGGAGTGGGAAAAATTATTTTACCTGTTTGTGGCCATACGGTTGAACAAGCATGTCGCGGGAAAAAATAGGGAAAATCAAGAAAATAAATTCGAGATTTCTTCGGCTACTAGATCGGGGGGAAATAGCTGAGGATCCAATGCAAAGTCAATTTGCGGCCTCAAAAAGTCAGATAATTCGTCTTTGGAATATACGATCGTTTTGATATCTGGATTGAGTTCCCTGCACAGCAAGATGCCAGTAGGATCACTGGTATCAGTTATAACTAACAGATCCGCATCCAAAATTAGATCTGCAGGAGGGGCATAAACGTCTCCGGATGTAGGCATTTCCTCAATTTCAAAGCCTTGGTTAGATAAGGAAAATGATAAATCCCCACCACTTCCAAAAAAGATAATTTTCATTTTTTTCACTCCGAAATTTTAGGATTTTTATTGTTGGAGGAAGAATGGGAAAGTGCAGCTTTGACTAGACCTAAGAAAGGAGGACTTGGATGAGTCGGGCGCGAAGTGAACTCGGGATGAAATTGAGTTCCGAAGAAATAGGGATGCTCTGGGATTTCCAATATTTCCATTCGGGGGCCAGATTTTCCCGTAAATTTTAATCCAGCCTTTTCAAGTGAATCTATATAATCTGGATTGACTTCATAGCGATGGCGATGGCGCTCAAGACACTGGTTTTCACCGTACAAAGAATGAGCAAGAGTATTTTTATCAATTTGTGTTTCGAGTTCCCCAAGTCTCATTGTTCCACCCAGTTCATTGATATCATGTTGACTAGGTAATAGGTCGATTACAGGGTGCGGGGTTTCGGGATAGATCTCGGAAGAATGAGCATCTTTTAGATTCAAAATATTTTGAGCATATTCTACAACGGCTAATTGAAACCCTAGACAGAGACCAAGATATGGGATGCCTGTTTCCCTAGCATAACGAACTGCATTTATTTTCCCAGGGGTCCCTCGAGAACCAAATCCGCCCGGAATAACAATACCATCTGGTTTTATTTCAGAGAGAGGAGAGAAGTCACCATCGTCGAGTGTTTCAGAATGGACCCAGAAAGTATTGACTTCAATGCCATCGGGGAGGCCTGCATGTTTGAGGGCTTCATATACAGAAATATAAGCATCTTCAAATCCGTATTTCCCTACCAATGCTATGTTGACTTTATTATGTTTGGGGGCAGTTACGGACTCGCGCCAAGTAGTATCCCTATTAGGAAATGGAACGGCTCTATCGAGTAAATTCAATTGTTCCATGACATATTCATCAAGGGATTCTTCTTCAAGAGACATGGGGAGGTGGTATATATTGTCGAGATCTGGATTAGAAAACACAGCTTCAGTGGGAACGTCGCAAAAGAGAGCTATTTTTTCACGTACATCGTCATCTAGAGGCCTGGTAGATCGCCCCACGATTAAGTTGGGCTGAATACCAATTGATCGGAGTTCTTTTACGGAGTGTTGAGTTGGTTTTGTTTTTGGTTCTTCATTTTTAGAATGAGGAATCAGAGTGACATGGATGAACAAAACACAATTGTCGGGTTCTTCGTGGGAAAGTTGTCGAAGTGCCTCTAGGAAAGGCATACTTTCTATATCCCCAACAGTTCCACCAACCTCCACTATGCAAATATCGTGTCCTTTTGCTACATATCTAATTCTTCGTTTTATGTCATCAGTTATGTGAGGAATGATCTGAACTGTTTTCCCCAAATAATCTCCAGTTCTTTCACGTTCGATTACATGCTGATAGATTTTACCAGTGGTGATATTGTGGTCGCTGGTCATGTCGATTCCAAGAAAACGTTCGTAGTTACCTAAATCTAGATCGACTTCTGCCCCATCTTTGAGTACATACACCTCCCCATGCTGATAGGGGTTCATCGTCCCAGCATCAACATTAAGATAGGGGTCTATTTTAACGGCAGTGATAGTGAAACCAGCATTTGAAAGTAAACGCCCTACACTAGCGGCTGTGACACCTTTTCCCAATCCTGACATAACCCCTCCGGTAACAAAAATAAACTTAGAATTTGACGAAGAATCGGTTTTCGGCATAATAATTGTGCGCCGCCATACTTGAAAACGATTTCGAATAGAATAAAAATGGATTATTGGAGGAAATCGGGTTCGATCCGCTTTTCCTGGTACTCATTAACAAGGTGAGTTGTGAAATCAGATAATTTTACTCCGGATTTTTCGGACTGATTTCGGTCGCGGATAGAAATTGAATTTTGTTTTTGTTCAGCTTCTCCAAGGATTACCATATAGGGAATTCTATCGTTGTGGGCAGCTCTAATTTTCTTCCCGATTGTCCACGCTCTATCATCGATCGAGACTCTAAAAGAAGATAATTCAGCGGCTATTTTTTGTGCGTAGTCTAAATTATCATCGGTGATGGGTAAAATGCGAATTTGTTGGGGTGCCAACCACAGAGGGAATTTCCCATTGAAATGTTCAATTAGAATCATAAAAAATCGCTCATAGCTACCATATAACGCTCGATGGATCATCACAGGACGGTGTTGAGTATTATCGGTGCCAACGTAGCTCAAATCAAAACGTTCTGGCATAGTGAAATCTAGTTGGACAGTGGGGCCGTCCCAAGATCTTCCAAGTGCGTCTTGGAATGCGAAATCTATCTTTGGCCCATAAAATGCACCATCCCCATCATTTACCGTGTAAGCAAGACCAGAATTGTCAAGTACAGATTTGAGTTGGGTTTCTGCTTTTTCCCATATTTCCAAACTCCCTTCATATTTTTCGGGCCTTGTTGCGAGGAAAATTTTAAAGTCAAGGTTGAATGTTTTGAGCACTTCGAGAATTAGATTTAAAACCCCATTGACTTCGGTTTCGATTTGGTCGGGGCGAATGAAGAGATGCCCATCGTCGATGGTAAATGCCCATAATCTAGATAGCCCGGATAATTCACCACGTTGTTCTTTTCGGTATACTTTTCCATTTTCAAAATATCGAACCGGTAAATCGCGGTAACTTCTTTTTTGTTGATTAAAGATGGTTGCATGACCAGGACAATTCATAGGTTTGAGACCAAATTCTTCATCACCAACTTCGAAGATAAACATATCATCTTGGTAGTTATCATAATGGCCTGATTGTTTCCACAGTTCTGTTTTAAATAAGTGGGGCGTTTCGGTTGGTTCATAACCAGAGTTGATATTTAGAGAATCGACATATGAAGATAACTCCCTGAGAACATAGGCCCCATTGGGGTGGAAAAGAGGAAGTCCGGGTCCAGTTATTTCGGGTATGGAAAATAGATCGAGTTCTTGTCCAAGTTTTCGATGGTCTCGTTCTTTTGCGAGTTCGCGAAGGGTGAGGAATTCTTCAAGATCAGATTGGGATTTGAAAGCAGTCCCGTAGACGCGGGTGAGAGTTTGATTGTCAGAGTCCCCCCTCCAGTAAGCGGCAGATATATCTAACAAATGGATGGCTTTCACCTTGCCTGTAGAGGATACATGGGGACCTTTACAAAGATCTTTCCAGGTGTCTTGGGTGTAAAATGATACATTTTCTGATTCAGCGGCTTCGTTTTGGAGAATATCTAATTTAAAGGAATTAGTGGAATAGAACTTTTCTGCCTCCTCCCGGGGAGCATCAGTCCGGAGGATCTCATAATCAGATTTAATGATTTTTTTCATCTCAGATTCTATTTCGGGGAGATTTTCTTTGGTAATCGAGATTCCATCAAAATCATAGTAAAATCCGGTGTCAATAGGAGGTCCTATTGCCAAATTTACATCAGGATATAATCGGGAGAGTGCTTGTGCAAATATATGGGCAGCAGAATGGCGAAGAACAGTGAGATATTGGTCTGATTTTTCAGTTACGATAGAGATCTGATCGTTGTCAGATACAGGAGTATAAAGATCTACTAGCTCGTCGTTGATGATTCCTGCAACAGCGGATTTTCCCAGGCCAGGGCCTATTTCATATGCAACATTCGAAATGGTTGAACCCAGGGGGATTGATAATTTTGCACCATCAGGAAGTATCACAGTGATATCTTTTGGTTGGGTTTGGGACATGGGGATTTTTATATTTGTGTAAGAATAACTGGGTTGGGTATAGATAGATTAGATCGTACAACCATATTAACAAATGGTAATAAGAGATATAAATCGGTTAGGCTTTTTGTAATACGGGTTATATTCACCGTCCATGGCGGACTAGACAGCGAGATAGTCCGGTTACTTCAGTGGGGTCGCAATAGTCAGGGGAATGAATAACCATATTTCCACGAGTGAGATTGGGAACTTTCCACTTTAACCTAGCAGGTAGATTTAAGCATCGGATGGCTGACTCTTCGCTGAGGTTTAAGATGACTTTGGTTTTAATTTGACTAAGGATATCAGCGTCTATATCATGAGGATCTTGTGTGACCAGAAAAAGCCCAAGTAGTTCTTTCCTTCCCTGTTTTGCCACATTGATAAATTTATCAATGAGAAGGTCTTCTTGTTGTGTCTCGGTGTTTCCTCGGGAGAGGAAATTGTGTGCTTCGTCCATAGAAATCAGTAGAGGTATATTTTTGATGTGCTCATAGTCAGGGGACTCGGTCATTTTATTATCCACTAACAAACTAGAAAGTGCCAACACCACGAAGGCCGCGTCTCGGTGATTATTAATGTGGGATGTAGGCACTATAGATAATTGCCCGGGCACGATGAACTTCTCAATTAGGTCAGTGATAGGGGGAGAATTTGAGTCAAAAAATACATTAGAAAAACCTACTACTTTTCGTTTGATTGCGTCGAAAGTTGCGAGGGGTATGTCCTTAGGATCAGTATAATTAGTTTTGTTTTGATCAAGAAATTCTAAGAAATTGGAATAAGTGCACTCGTCTTCTTTTGTTTGGTTGAAGAAATCAGGTAATAGATGGTTATCTAACCCTGCTTTTTGCGGGTCAGTGAGACCACTACGAGAAATGAGCCAAGGGTTTGTTTCTACAAGGGAAAAGGGAATGCTGAAAGTGATTGTTTCCGCCTCATGATATTTGGATTCATATTTTGTGCCTTTAATGGAAGGTGCAAACACTATAGTTTTGTCGTGTTTGTTAAATAGAATTTGATTGTCTTCATAGTACGTTTTATCGTCTTCGGTTAGATCGCCTCCATCATGATACATTTGAGCATATTCATCTTGGGGATCGAATTGAACAATGGCTAATTTTTTGAAGGATTCATTGATTTTGTAAGTCCGTCCATTCTTAGAGTCCCCTAGACACTGGCGGAGGATATTTTTGGTTGCTTGTGTTTTTCCAGATCCGGTTCCCCCTGCTACAAGTACATGGGTAAAAATGAGAGGTACATCAGCCACTCTATCTTTAAATCGATACGGAATTTTACGTCCAGGAGGTGAATTTGATATATGTCCAACGAAAATGTCTTCTAATTTTTGAGAAAGTTTGAGGCCAATTGTTATTGTCTTTTCATCGGCTCTGTAAATCCTAGATGCAGGTCTTGGAAGTCTATTTGGAGATTTCCTATTGTTTTTATGAATGATAGAAAGTGGGAGGAGTTTTGCTATGAAATTATAATCAATATCTTGAATGATTTTATTACTTTGGTTGATCAACTCCTCTGCCAGAAGGTTTGAGGTATCATAAGTACCAAACTCGTGAGGGAACTCATTATGGTAGGAGAGCTCGATGGCTTCACAAAGAAGGTTTTCATCCAAGTTTCCTTCGGAATCGAAAAATGGAATTCGGAAATATTCTCCTAAACGAAAGGATTCCCTTTCTGCTAAAGCTATGAGACCATAAAGCGAGGCGTCTTTTGGATCTTGACCTATAGAAAGTCCACTATCGGTGGAAGTCAAAAGGCCTACTATTGTGTCATCAAGTTGAGATTCCAAGTCCATATGATGATAGCATATGACCCTCAGAGATATAATACTTACAAATCTCTGAGTTGATCCATACTACTGCTACTCCAACGAATGAAATTGTAATTTACATCTATGCGGGTGTTGTAATGAGCGGCTAGTATTTTTCCAAGGGTTACTTTTTGGGAATTCGACATCCGAGCTAGATGGTCGGCTTTGTTGATTACGCGAGGAGGGCCATTGTAAATTGCCATTTCTTTCAATATGAAATTTTCAATTTTTTGACGGATGAGGGGGTTCTGAGAAAATGCATAAGGAGATTCTACACGAAAAACAACACCTGATCGGGGATCGTAGATCATAAAAAATGTTAAATCGTAAAGAGGGTTTTTATGATCCAGGATTCCAATAAATGGATCGAGAAGAAACTCCTCAAATTTTGATGCAATCCTACCTTTCGAAATGAACCAATTTGTATAGACTAAAGTGGAATCGTGCGTCGTCACCCCTCTTTGTGTTTTGGAGGTGGAATGGGCACTCAATATTTGTTTGAAGAATGAAGAATCATGTCCCCAGACAAATGAATTCGTTTCGTTTTGTAGGGAGTCAAATGCAGACTTTATCGCAGATCCACGAGGATTTTTTACAAATCCGATTAAAGGGGGAGTTTGTTGGCCATTGGCAGCGGTGGGTTTGACGAAGGAATTAATGAGGTCTATATATGTTTTTAATGCACGTCTGGAAGGACCATTTTCCAATAGTAATTTTTTTAAATTGGGTTTTCCACTGTACCAAGCCAATAGACCTACCGGAAAAATTGGACCGTCTAAAATTAGTATATCTTTTACGGAATCGGCCCACTTGAGTGCATGGCCCCCTTCAGATAAATACAAAGCGGTATCATGTAGCGCGGTTTCGTCTGGAAGGTTGGGAATCGTAGTCATGGAAAAACTTTCAAGAGTTTCAGATTGATCGGGTGCCAAGGGGTGGGGAGCGTTGTAGCACATTGTTATTGTGTCTGAATCATGAAGATTTTTATCAGTGGGGTTCACAGCCATGACTGCACGAGAATACGCCAATGACATTCCATTTGTGAAAGGCACATAAAGCGTTCCAGAGTCTACCGCATTTTGCGTGGGGAAGGGTGATTCAGTGGATGGTGCGTTCCTAATGGAAAACTCTTTTATGTAAAGATCAGAATCAATGGGTTCGATTATGGTTGTTCCATTTTGGTCTTGAAGGGGATTTAGACGGTTCCAGATAGAAGAAGCGGATTCGTCAGTGCTGTCAGAATAATACTCCATAGAAGGTAGAGAATTAAGGAAAGTTTTTAATCGGGACGGGAGGTCTGGAGGAAGTGTCACGTGTAGATAGATAATACTTCGATGATTAAAACATGATAGCAATTTATAGCGATGAATAGTTGTGCATCCAGGATTTGTTATGTATATGGACGTTGCTTTAATTATCCTAGATGGGTGGGGAATTTCAGAGACCCAAGAAGGAAATGCAATTAGAGCCGCAAACACCCCTATATTTGATCGTCTCTGTTCGGATGAGAAGTATGGAACGCTAGAAACGGGTGGAGAATCCGTTGGCCTTCCAGAAGGAGGGGTGGGAAATTCGAAAGTTGGTCACTTGACAATAGGTGCAGGGAGAATTATAGAACAAGAACATACACAGATTAATAGAGCGATTAAAGATGGGTCTTTTTTTCAAAATGATGTGTTAAAATCAGGATTTGAAAAAATAAAATCCACAGAAAATCGGGCCCACATAATAGGGTTATTAAGTGACGCAGGGGTTCACTCGGATGACACACACATTCATGCAATGATAGAGATGGCATCGGATAGCGGAGTAGAGGTGGTAACTCATGTGATTACAGATGGAAGAGATACACCGCCGAAGAGTTCAAAGGGATACATATCTAGACTCGAAAAAGTAGTTGGAAAAAAAGGAACTGGAAGAATTGCCACAGTTACGGGGAGATACTATGCAATGGACAGGGATGGGAATATAGAAAGGACCCTACAAGCTCACGATGCGATTATGAGAGGGGAATCGAATTACATGGTTAAATCAGGATTGGTTGCTATTGAAGATGCATATACACGTGGAGAAACTGATGAATTTATCAAACCTACAGTGATAAATGGTGGTGATTTTTTCAATAGAGGAGATATTATTCTGATGGCAAACTTCCGTGCAGATCGCATGCGGCAAATGTCTCTAATGTGTGAAGAAACCATAGGTAAATATTTTTCAGAAAAGAATTCTTCGGAAAGAATTCTGACCATGTCAAATTATGATGAAAGTTATAAATTCCCAGTTGTGTTCCCCACCGAGGGGCCCAAGAATACCATAGGGGAAATATTATCAAAAGGTGGTCTTACCCAATTGAGAATTGCAGAAACTGAAAAATATGCTCATGTTACTTATTTTTTGAATGGAGGGAGAGAGAAAGTGTGGGAAGGTGAAATTAGAAAAATGATTCCGAGTCCAAAGGTCCCCACTTATGATCAACAGCCAGAAATGAACGCAGGGAAAGTAACAGAAGCTGCGATAAAAATTATTGAAGAAAAAAATCCCAATGTCTTGATTCTTAACTATGCAAATCCGGATATGGTGGGCCACACAGGTGTATTTGATGCGACTGTGAAATCTGTAGAAATAGTTGACCAAGAATTGGGTAAATTAATAGAATTTCTTAGGGGAAAGAAGGCAAAAATCATAGTAATTGCAGATCATGGAAATGCGGAAGAAATGGGAACCAAGAAAGATCCCCGTACGAGTCATACGTTTAATCCTGCGCCGATCATTTGTATAGGATTAGAAGGAAACCTAGCACAAAAAAAGATTAGAAAGGGAGGAGGTTTATCGGACATATCTCCGACAATATTAGATCTACTAGGGATAGAAAAGCCACCGGAGATGACAGGGGAATCATTATTACGATAGGAAGGGACTTTAGAATCATAAAATGAAAACAAAAGAGCTCGTAGATCGTCTTGATGAACTTCTAGGTACGGGAAGATTTGAAGAAATTGATTCTAGTGCAAATGGCCTTCAGATTGGGACGGGGGAGGGAACAGTGAGTCATGTTGTTTTTGCAGAAGATGCATCTATGGAGACTATAGAAGATGCTGCAAGTATCGGGGCAGATATGATGGTAGTGCATCATGGCATTACATGGGGAGACATCGATAGAATTACAGGGATAAATTACAATCGAATACAAGCTCTTATTGGATCGGGAATATCGTTGTATGTTTCCCATTTGCCATTAGATGCACATCAAGAACTTGGAAATGCTGCAGGTTTGGCTAAAATATTAGAATTAGAAGAAAGAGAGCCATTTGGAAGATTGGGTACTGAATTCATTGGAATTATGGGAAAGGTGAAGAATCCATGTACTCCAGAGAGATTGAGATCATTTTTGGCAGGGGAATTGGATACAGGAGATGGGGGTGTAAAATTATTGAATTTTGGAGTAGAAGAGATCACGAAAATTGGAATTGTTACAGGGGCAGGTGGGGATTGGTTAGGAGAGGCTGTTGAAAAAGAACTGGATGTATTCATTACAGGAGAGGGAAAGGCCCGAATATACCATGAAGCAAAAGAATTGGGCATGAATGTGGTGTTGGCGGGACATTATGCAACAGAAACATTCGGTGTTTTTTCACTCGAGAAGATTGTTTCAGAGTGGGGAATAAAAACTACGTGCATCTCCTATCCTACAGGGTTATAATACCATGAGGAAAGAATTTCGACATGATCCAATAAACCACATTGATGTGAAAAACAAAATGACCGTTTCCGAATTGATGGAAGAATATTCAAATGCAGGTTTTGCTGCAAGCGCCCTATCTGAAGCTGTAAATATATATACGGAAATGATAGGAGGAAAGGATGTTACAAATTTTTTGAGTATAGCGGGGGCGATGGTACCAGCAGGTATGAGGAAAATAGTGACAGGATTAATACAAGATGGGCATGTGGACGTGTTAGTTACAACCGGGGCTACACTGACCCACGATGCAATAGAAGCAATGGGCCACAGTCATCATCACGGGTCGACAATCCAGAGGCGATGGGGGAATGAAGACAAGGTTAGAGAACATGATGAAAAATTGAGGGATGAAGGAGTAGATAGAATATATGATGTATATTTGCCACAAGAAGGATTTTCCATATTGGAAAATCACCTTAGATCCAATGTATTTCCTAACCTAGACAGGCAAGTTTCAATTAGAGAATTTACGGCAGAATTGGGACGTGCTAATTCAGAGGAAGCCAGGAATGATAACGGAGGCATAGCGGCGATGGCTTATGAGTGTGGAATTCCAATATACTGTCCAGGGATACAAGATTCGATGCTAGGATTGCAGGCGTGGATGTATTCCCAAATTTCATCGTTTTCATTAGATGCAATTGCAGATATGACTGAAATCAATGATATAGCACATGATGCCAAGAGAAGGGGAGCGATGATAGTAGGAGGAGGATTGCCAAAAAACTATATTTTACAGGCGATGTTACTAACGCCGCGGGCATATGATTATGCCGTGCAACTAACAGGGGATTCTGAACATTTGGGAGGTCTTTCGGGGGCTTCGTTGGATGAAGCTAGATCGTGGGGGAAACTTGAGAAAAATGCAAAAAACATTACAGTTTATGCAGATGCTACAATTACGTTTCCGTTGGTTGTTGCTGCAGCTCGTGAGAGGATAAATGGATCCAAATGAGAAAATAGAATAAAAGGGGAATTACTCACCTAGGAGTGCCTGCGCAAGCCGGGGGATGAACATTCCAACATCGGTGACTACACCTACAGCGTGGGATGAACCACGATCTAGAAGTTGAGTGACTGTTGCAGGATTTATATCAACACAAACGGTCGGGGTGGTAGAAGGAAGGCAATTTCCAACAGCCACAGAATGTAATAGAGTGGAAAGCATGAGTACTAAATCGGCTTTTTGCGTTTGCTCTCTGATTGCATTTTGTGCTTTAATTGTGTCAGTGATAGTATCAGGAAGTGGACCATCGTCTCGGATTGATCCGGCGAGAACATAGGGAATATTATTAGTTATGCACTCGTACATGACCCCTCCGGTGATTATTTTTTGTTCAACTGCATCTTTGATAGAACCAGCACGGACTATCTCAGAAATCGTGTAGATGTGATGCTTGTGTCCTTTCCGCGGATGTGCAAGTGTGGTTATATTCATACCAAGAGAAGTGCCATAGAGATTTCTTTCGATATCATGGACCGCAAACCCATTCCCGGCAGAAATCATATCGACATAGCCCTTTTGTACTAATCGTGACAAGTCATCTCCCGCTCCGGAGTGTATTACTGCAGGTCCAGGGACCACGAGTATTTTTCCATTTTGTTTTTTCGTGGCTTTGATAGTTTCTGCTATTTTCTTGATCAATGATTCGGATGGGCGTTCGGAGGAGACTCCACCTTGCATAAATCCAAATGGGCCGCTGGAAGAGTCTCGAGGTCGAGAAGGGGGTTTTACTCGAATTCCGGCCTCTCCGGTAACTATCAAATCGTTTTCATCAACAGAGGTGAGTACTTTAGTTGAGGCTGTTTTTGTAGTAGGATCCACAACGATTGCAGTGTCCATTTCTATGTTTTCTACAGAGATCCATTCACCTTCGTAGAGTATATCAGTGGGGTGGTGGGTCGTGCTATAAAACCCACGAGGGACAACTTTTGAAGAGGGAGAAGGCTCTAGGGTGGCGTCAATGGGCTCGGCTATGGTAGCTCCATTTTGATGGAGTTCATGTAAAATTGGCAATAAAAGTCCTTCAGACTCTGCAGAGACGGTCATGCGGCAATAAGTAGTCTCATTTTTATGCGTTCCGACATCGAATTGTTCAACGTGAAAAGTCCCGCCCATATCCATGATGATTCCAAATGCACGTTGCATGATGCCAGAATCGATGATATGACCTTCGAGTTCGACAGTTGTTTCAATAGTCATTGATTACGAGACGCGGAGGTGGAACATGAATTTTTCTATGGTATCGAGGGGAGAATATTAGGTCAAAATTTGTTTGATGGCCAAGTATGCTTCTGAAAAGTCTTGTAATGTGATATTGTCCGTTGTTATAAAGACGCCTTGATTATTCTTCAATACACGTAATAGATATCCGAACTCGAATGCCCGTATAGTATATAGGTAATTTCCTAGCTCAGATCCGCGATAAGCGATTGGTGCACCAGCTAATCCGCGAGATTCTAGATCGGTGAAACCCGCCAGGTCGGCGTCTTGGTCTAGATCGGAGCGTAAATAGATCTGAGTATGGCTAGATTCTGTAAAATAAGTTATAGAGCGAAGATTATCGCCAATAATTGCTCTGCAGGTTCCGATTAGATCGTCTAGTGGGACTCCTTCGGACGTTGAAGAAATGGGCATGAAAGAACGTAAGATTGGCTCGAACTTAGGTTTCTCGGAGGGTAGAGGAGGAATGCAATGGATTTTCAAAGTAAGAATGCATAGCGTAAAGTGGCCGATGATGGGTATAGATTCGGAGCTCAGTCCCATGCTATGACGAACCCTATGAGTACGGAGGCCATATGAAATATTATTTGTCAAAGAGAGGGAGCTAGTCCAGTAACGCTTAACCTGAGAGTGACACAAACTATAGGCAATGACCAAAGTGAAAGTTTCGGGGACAGAAATACCAAGATTTGAAGATGTTCCACTCATAAAGGGGGAAGGGAAATATACAGATGATTTTCAGCCGGATGGATTGACTTACGCTGCAATTCTTAGAAGTCAACATCCACATGCAAAAATAGTTTCGATCGAGGTAGAAGCGGCAAAAAAAATAGAGGGTGTCATAGCAGTATACACCAGTGAGGATTTAGAAATTGCTCAGATTCCAGGGGTGTTTCACATAAAGGGATCATTTGAGGGACAAAGGGACAGTAAATTTCCAATCTTGGCTCGAGGATTTGTGAGATACACAGGAGAACCTATTGCGATTGTTATTGCAGATGATCGATATGTAGCACACGAAGCGCTTTCTATGGTTGGAGTCAAATATGCGAGATTAGAGAGTAGTGGTGATATTTGGTCTTCAATTGCAGAAGATGCACCCATAGTCCACATAGGGAAGGGGAAGAACAACATAGCGCTGGATTGGAAATATGGAGATAAAAAAAGTACGCGGGCGGCATTTGATGATGCAGATCACATATTTGAATTAGAGATGGTAAATCAAAAACTCCATCCAGATGCTATGGAACCTCGAAGTGTAATTGCAGAATATAGTGAGGACACTGGTAGAGTTACGGTGAGAACTTCGACTCAAACGCCGCATGGTATTAGAAAGAATATATCTGTTGCCCTAGGTTTGTCAGAAGATCGTATTCGGGTGATTGCACCAGATGTAGGAGGAGGTTTTGGTAGTAAAGGGGGTTCACCGTATGTGGAAGATCCATTGGTAGTGTGGTGTTCCATGCAATTGAAACGTCCAGTTAAATGGACAGGAAGAAGGTCGGAAGTGCATCATTCGGACCACCATGGGAGAGGGTTTTTTGTCAAGGGGAAAATAGCAGTTGAAAAAAGTGGAAAGATAAAGGGGGTGGAATTTGAAGTTGTTTTTGACATAGGGGCATATCTTGTATGGGGAAAAACGCCCGCGGCTAATTTTAGACATTTATCATCGGGGGCATATCAGATTCCAGCAATATATGGGAATGTCAAAGGGGTTTTCACCAATACGGCTCCAATTGGCCCGTACAGAGGTGCGGGGAGACCAGAAGCGATATACGCTGTTGAGAGGGTTGTGGATCATGCTGCGAGAGAGATGGGAATGGATCCTGTGGAATTCCGACGTATGAATTTAGTTCCCTCAGAGGCATTTCCCTATGAAACTGCAGTCGGGATGACATATGATAGTGGAAATTATGAACTGGCACTCGACGAGGCTCTAGAAATGCTTGATTATGATAAAACCAGAATTTTACAAAAAGAATTAAGGGAGGAGAATAGGTATATTGGAATCGGATTTTCTACTTTTGTGGAAAATACAGGCACAGGTCCATCAGTTCCGGAGAGTGGGAAGATTGTATTTGGAACAGATGGGATTGTAAAGGTGTATTGTGGGACCGCAGATCATGGTCAAGGTCACAAAACAGCATTTCGTCAAATTTTATCTGATAAGTTGGGAGTTCCCATGGAGGTAATAGAAGTATACGAAGGAGATTCAGATGCATTGGGGCACGGGGTGGGGACTTTTGGTAGTAGGAGTATTGCCGTTGGCGCAAGTGCTCTTGTCAAATGTGCAGAGATGATAATTGATAAAAGTAAACAAATTGCGTCGTGGTATTTTGAGGCCCCTATAGAAGATATAGGATTTGAAGATGGTGATTTTTTTGTAGTAGGTTCAAAGGATAAATCAATAGAAATGGAGAAAATAGCTATGATGGCACATAGAGAAGAGGGCCTCCCAGAAGAGATAGAGAGGGGATTGGAAGCCGAAGCTTTGTATGATCCAGTAAGCAACGCTTACTCGTTTGGGACACATATTGCAGTAGTTGAGGTTGATGCGGAATCGGGAGAAGTTAAATTGGAACGGTATATTGCAGTTGATGATTGTGGTGTGCAAATTAACCCATTGCTTGTAGAAGGGCAGCTGCATGGGGGCATTGTGCAAGGGATTGGACAAGCTTTGTATGAAAAAACTGTTTACGACAGTGCAGGGAACTTACTTACAGGGACATTACAAGATTATGCACTTCCAAGGACATTTCACATACCAGATATAGAACTAGGATCAACAGTTACTCCTTGTCCTCATAATCCATTGGGATCAAAAGGGGCGGGGGAATCGGGGGCCATTGCTGCCCCTCCTGCCATAGTAAATGCAGTGATTGATGCTCTACAGCCATGGGGTGTAAAATCAATAGACATGCCCATCACAGACGAAGTTGTGTGGCAAGCGATTAAAGAGAAAAAAATATAGAAAGACTACTCAGAGTTTAAGAATATTTGATCGTAGAAGTATACTGCTGCAATTGCCCCGAGAGTTGGTGCAAGAATATAAATCCAAGCTACACCCCAAAGATCGGGCCCCCCATAAATAGTATTTACAATATATGGTCCGAGAGATCTAGCTGGGTTGAATGATGCACCGGAAATGTTTCCTGTAGCAAACACACCCATGGCGATGATGGAAGCTATTCCGAATCCAGCGAAATTTTCTGGCGCGCGTGAATCGACAGCGAATGCCATAACACCGAACATTAAAAAGAAGGTGATGATGAATTCGACCAAAAATGCCTGCCCCACGGTTACACCAGGGAAAGGTGCAGTTGCGCCCATACCACCGATAGTGGCAGCCACAGTTCCGCGAACTAGCACGAAAAGTATTCCTGCAATGGTTGCTCCAAGAATCTGGGATACAATATAAACAGCGCTTGTTTTTGCGTCTATTCTTTTTGTGACCCAAAGTGCGATTGTTACGGCAGGGTTGATATGGGCCCCAGATACACGTCCGAAGAGGTAGATTGGGATTCCCACTGCGAATAGATGGGCGATTGCAATTCCAGTCCATCCGAGTGCACCATGCCCCAATCCATTTAGGACATATGTGCCATATTCAACCGAATCGGGGACTGTCAGAAATTCAATTATTACGGAACCAACACCGAAGAATAAAATGGAAAAGGTTCCAAGAAATTCTGCGATGGCTTTTTGAGTTAATGTGTAATTAGATGACATATCTCAACATAGGCAGAATTGTCCAATATATTTCAAGATTCGGTTATTGAAAACAGGAAAAACTTTTCTGTAAGCATATTACCGTTCCCGCGAAACGAAGGGGTATGAAACTGCCCAAAATCGTGCTTCTTGGGCCACCTGGGGCGGGGAAAGGCACTCAGGGGAGCTTGATGTCAGAATATTTTGGAATTGCACATATAACTACAGGGAATGCGTTAAGAATAAACAGAGATCTAGAAACGGAACTAGGAACCCCAGGAAGTTTCATCGATCGGGGTGAATTAGTTCCAGATTCGATCGTCAATGAGATTGTGGAAGTTGAGATAAAGAAGGCAAGTGGGTTTGTACTAGATGGGTATCCGCGCAATAGAAAACAGGCAGAATATTTGAGTACTATTTCTGAGATTGATAAGATCATATACTTAGATGTGGCAAGTGAAGAATTGATTAAACGCCTTTCAGGGAGACGTGTTTGTTCCTCTTGTGGTGAAAATTACCATATTGAATTTCGTCCCTCGAAAAAGAATGGAAAATGTGATTTATGCAGTAGTGAACTGGTACAGAGATCAGATGATCAGGAAGAGACTATTTTGAATCGATTGAGAGTATTTTCGGAACACACCGAACCGGTTTTAGAATACTACATCAATCGAGAGGGTTTTGTAAGGATAGAAGGTAGAGATAATCCAGAAGATGTTTGGGAAAGCATTAGAAAAATTTTCGAAGAGGGTTAAATAAATGAGAATGTCTACTTACAAAAGATTAGAGGGGGAATAGATAATGGCTCGAATTGAAAGGAAAGTTGCAGGGTTGATAATGAGAGATGCAGGGATAGTTGAATCCATTCGAACCGTTCTTGAAAAAAGTGTAGATGGGGAGGTAGAATTGGACTGGGCAGATGTGAGAGGAGAAGTTACGAGTGGGCATTGGGGAAGGCTCATAGAAACGGGAATATTAAAAGAGGGGAAAAAAGGTTTTCAGGTTTCAGACGCGGCTACGATTAAGCAGACGATAGAAAATTTTGATCAACCGAGGGCAAAAAAATCAAAAACGAAGTCGGATGCAGAGGGTAAATGGACGAAGTGGGACAAAGCTGCTGCTGTTTTTGCAATAAGTTTGTTTGCAGGGTATTCTTTTACAGAAGTCAGGGAATTAATTGGGAGGGGCGTAGATTTACTGATCGGTCCGGCAGATACTGTGCTTCCATTTTACCTCGTTATAATGATATTGGCATTATTTACAGGACTATATTCCACACTTCTCCAGGCTAATTTGATGGATATGGAAAAGATGGGAGAATATCAATCTGAAATGAAAGAGTTACAAGAGCGGCAAAAAGCGGCCCAAAAGAGTGGAGATAAAGAAGAAATGGAAAGGCTGCGAGAAGAACAAATGGAAGCAATGGGAGATCAAATGGGAATGTTCAAATTGCAATTTCGTCCGATGGTGTGGATAATGGTATTCACAATACCGGTATTCTTGTGGATATATTGGAAAATACTAAGTGGAAATATAGATCCGAATGAGGTTACAATAACAGTTCCATTTGTGGGAGAAGCGGATTGGACGGAGGGGCTAGTAGGACCAATTCAATTGTGGATCGTATGGTATTTCATGTCTTCCATGGCATTTACCCAGGTGATTAGAAAGGCATTGAATATCAGAACGAGTCCAACGTAGAAGGGATCTCTTTTTAATTAAGAAGGCCGAATAGATCACATGCTGTTAACTGTTTCGGGCCCCCCGGGGAGTGGTAAAAGTACTGTTGCAGAAGGAATAGCAGTTAGGCTCGGTTTGGAATATATAAGCGGGGGAACGGTCTTTAGAAAAATAGCAGAAGATCGTGGAATATCAGTGGGGGAGTTGAATAAGGTTGCAGAAGATGATGATTCAATAGATAGAGAATTGGATGAAAATATAAAGCAAATTGCATTGGTAAAAGATAATGCAGTGATAGAATCACGGTTGGCAGGTTGGATGGCAGGTGAAAACGCAGACATACGAATATGGCTCGATGCTCCAATTAGTATACGGGGACAGAGAATTGCCAATAGAGAAGATGGAGAAATAGACCAAATTTTAAAGGAAACTAAAGAAAGAGAAGCATCAGAAAAGCATCGTTATGACGAATATTATGACATTGATTTTTCAGATTTATCAATATATGATTTAGTAGTTGATACATCCGAAGAAGATGCAAATGAGGTAGTGGAGAGGATAATGCGATTCATAGAGGTGTTTGGTGATGAAGCTTAGAGAACCACCTGAAGATAGGAGTATATCTGAGCTGATGTCATTTGGAGTAATAAATATAGACAAACCAATAGGTCCTTCTTCTCACCAAATCTCGGCGTGGGTTAGAGAGATAGTGAAAGTTGGTAAAACGGCTCATTCGGGGACATTAGATCCAAAGGTCACAGGGTGTTTACCAATCTTACTAGGAGATGCAACGAGGTTATCAAAATTACTACTGGGTAAAAAAGAATACATAGTGGTCTTAGAATTGCATGATGAGGGAAAGGATGAAACAGAATTAAGTCAGGTTTTAGAAGAGTTCAAGGGAGAAATTTATCAAAAACCACCGAAAAAAAGTGCAGTTTCGCGAAAAGTACGCGTTCGTGAAATATACGACATAGAACTACTTGAAATTAAAGGGAGAAAAGCACTACTTAGAGTTGAGTGTGAAAGTGGGACATATATTAGGAAATTGTGTCACGATATAGGTTTAATTTTGGGACAGGGGGCGCATATGGGAGATCTTCGGCGAACGAAGAGCTATCCATTTGATGATGGGGAATTATCAAAATTGCACGAATTGGTCGACGCGGTGGAAATTTGGAAGCAGGAAGGAAATGAAGAGTTGATAAGAGAGATAATACACCCAGCAGAGTCAATTTTAGAAGGAATACCAAAAATAATAATTTCACAAACGGCTGCCATGCAGGTTGCAAATGGTGCCCCTGTATATGCACCAGGAATAATTTCTGCAGAGAAAAAGGAAATATTAACAGAAGGTATGCGAGTGGTGTGTTACACTCAGGGGGGTTCTGCCGTTTGTCTTGGAGAATACACTGGAAAAATTGATTCGAAGAAAGGAAAGGTAGTAGAATTAGAACGTGTATTGGTGTGAGAGATAGAGATTCGAAGGGCTTAAACCGCGACCAGATCTACGGTTTTCCTATGGGGCCGTGGGGTAGTTTGGTATCCTCGGCGGCTGGGGGTCGTCGGACCTGAGTTCGAATCTCAGCGGCCCCAATCAAACTGTACTTTAGAAGATAGATTTAGAAGATAGGGAAAGAAATTTGAGAAGACTAAGTCAAGGTAAATTCAACATTTAAAGCATTAGATACTTTCATGTCTATTTCATCACGTAGCAAAATTTTTGCATTGTAAGTTCCAGGGGAAAGAGAGGTGGTTGGAAAACGGATAGCGTGAACTATGATTTGCACATTTCCAGGTTTTCCCGTGCTCTCCGAGGTTTTAGATTTTGTTGCCACTTCGTCCGAGGTAGATTTGTTGGTGAGAGTAACTTGTTCTCGGACTTTGTATTTTCCGGTGGGGTGAACCAATGCGCGATATTTGAATGCTATTAGGATAGAGTCACCAGCTTTGGAGCTAGTCAATTTGTTATTAGTAACGTCGTTGATGGAAGTTAAAGCAGATACTAAATTTGCTATTTCAAGGTGGGGCAGAGTTTCAGGAGGGGTTGCAGGGGGTGATTCTGCTGGAGGTGATTCTGCTGGAGGTGATTCTGCTGGAGGTG
>CETH01030648.1_pt1 | contig 39906 bp, 37 predicted proteins | sample 361461 | NCBI WGS metagenome assembly CETH01 (sample SAMEA2622695, study PRJEB7988) | marine metagenome | isolation source: saline water (ENVO:00002010), including
AAAGCTCTGGAGCAACTGCATGCCAATCAATTGGGGGTCGAACAAACTCGGGAGTTGAGGCGAGGAGATTACCAAGGACGGATGCTGCATTTAGCATTTGTTAATTACCTGCCTCATCAAGAAGATTCCTTATGTTGGTGAAGCAATCCTTTCCTGCAGTCTCTCCATTGCTCTCAAGGCAATTATCAACGTCTTGACCTTGTATATCAACGGTCAGGGATTTCACTACAGCGTCATCTGTTGTTGAGAAAATTGGTCTTGGGTATAACCCGAAGAAGAGAATTAGCGCAAGGATTGGTGCCCACGTGATCCACTCATACCTCTTGACATCGGTAATCTCAGGATTATCTTTAAACTCATCAGTGGGGTTTCCCATCGCTGTTTTTTGCAACATCCACAGAAGGTACCCTGCTGCGAGAACTGTACCTAAAGCAGCAACGACCATGTATACGCGGAAAGTTGTCTCTGACAGGATTGCTGCTGGATTGTAGCTAGCTAAAATAGCTGGAAATTCTCCCCAGAATCCTGCTAGTCCCGGTAGGCCTAGAGAAGCCATGGCACAAAATCCTAATATCCAACCCATTCGGGGTGCTGATATGAGAAGGCCGCCCAGTCGGTTCATATCGAGTGTGTGATATCGGTCTTTCATAGAACCGGCAAGGAAAAATAGCATTCCAGTGATTAGCCCGTGGGCAACCATTCCGAAAATTGCTGCATTTATACCGAAGTCAGTGAGTGTAGCAATACCGAGCATTACGAATCCCATGTGAGCTACTGAAGAGAAAGCTATGAGGCGTTTCATGTCGCGTTGAGCCAGACATCCGAGAGCCCCATATATGATTCCGATAACTGCTAGTAAGCCTATGAAAGGAGCCCATGCGGCAGCGGCCTCTGGAAGCATTGGTATTGCGATTCTAATGAAGCCATAAGTTCCTAATTTTAGTAATACTGCAGCAAGTATTACCGATCCTACTGTCGGAGCTTGAGTGTGCGCGTCTGGGAGCCATGTATGAAAGGGAAACATTGGGACTTTAACTCCAAATCCCACAAACATTCCCGCAAATATCCAAAGTTGGGCTGTGCGGCCTATTCCGAGGGTAGCCCCTTCAGATAAGGCAACCATTGAGAAGGTTTGTGCTTGATCCCCTACGATTGTTCCATCTGCTAGGAAGTAGAGCGCTAGGAAGCTTACGAGCATCAAAGCGGAACCAAACATGGTGTACAGGAAGAACTTCAAAGATGCGTACCGTCTATCATCACCGCCCCAGACTGCGATCATGAAGAACATTGGTAGGAGCACTACTTCAAAGAATACGAAAAAGAGGATAAGGTCTTGAGCTACGAAAGTTCCAATCATTCCCGTTTCAAGAATAAGAATTAGTGAGAGGATCGCTTTGGGGTTACGTGGCTCAGGAAAATGTCCAAATGTATAGAAGATGCATAAGGGGACTATAAATACCGTTAAAGCTATGAGCGGTAGTGACATTCCATCAACGCCAAGAATATAGCGACTGTTTATAACCCCTATCCAGTCCTTATCAACAACGAATTGAAGATCAGCTGACTTTCCGTAATCAAATACGATGAGCATGAATGCTCCGAGTGCGGCCGTTATCAAAGTTGTAAGAAGGGCCACGCCTTTAATTAAATCTTCTTGAGCTTTTGGGATTGCCATTACGGCAGCTGCCCCTGCAAGAGGAAGAAAAATCATTAGGCTGAGGAGCCAGTTGTTATCAAAATCCATATCAGTTTCTCCTAGACAAACACAATAAATAAGCCAGCCAATATTGTGGTGGCTGCGAACATAATGGCGGCATATTGGTGAACCTTGCCGCGTTGAACAATAGTACGAGTGGTTTCACCAAGACCTTCAGATGCTTTACCTGAGAGGTTTACCGCTCCGTCAACCAAGTTCTGGTCAATCTTCTCATAAACAAATGTTGCTGAATTTGCTGCCTGTTTACCTACTTGGTTGACAATTCCATCAATACCATTTTGGTTCGTCCAATAAGCTGCATCTGCGACGGGCCCTTTAGTACCGTTGGCTATGATGTCAGTGTAAAGATGGTCCAAATAGTATTTTTGTTTAAGAACGGTATGCCCAGCTTTTGCTAATTTATTTTTTGCTGTGAGCCCATTAGCGAGTTCCGTTGCTGCTGGGCTTTGGGCATTAACTTTGTTAAAGAAGTAGTGCGCCGAGAGGCCTACTCCTGTGAGGGCAACAATGGTTGAAAAGATTGCTAAAGTCCAGCTTGGTGTGCCATGTGCTATTGCTGGGAAGTATGTGGCTACGGGTTCAACGTAGTGACCGAATCTTTCTTGCCAATTTGTTGTATTGCCTGTGAGGAAGCCTACAGGTAAATTCAGAAAGCCTGCTCCTACTGCCATTATGGAAAGAATGATAAGGGGAACCGTAATTCTTTTGCCCGATTCGTGGGGGTCACCATGTCCGTGGGTATCTCCGCGAAATTCACCAAAGAAAGTTAAATAGATGACCCTAGTCATGTATGCGCAGGTGAGTGCTGCGCCGATTATTCCCATAACCAACGCGAATACGTATGAACCGTTTCCGCCTGTTCCCCCGAAAAGACCCCATCCACCTGTTCCTACAAGAATTTCATCTTTTGACCAGAAGCCAGCAAGCGGCGGTAATCCCATTAGTGCAATGGTGCAAATGATGAAAGTTTTGTAGGTTGTGGGCATGAATTTACGCATACCTCCCATTGATTTTTTCATATCGAAGCTGTGTACAGAGTGGCTTACAGAACCAGCTCCAAGAAAGAGGCCTGCTTTGAAGAAAGCGTGAGTGAATAGGTGGAACACCGCAGCTGTCCAGGCTCCTACTCCAAGTGCCATAACCATGTAACCTAGCTGCGAGACCGTTGAGTATGCGAGTACTTTTTTTATGTCATCTTGAACGAAAGCTAATAAACCCGCTCCGACTAGGGTTACCGATCCGACAAGAGCAAGAACGTTAAAGCTCGATCCTGCAATATCGTAGCCTTCAAAGAAGACTCCATAGAGTCGGGCGACCATATATATTCCTGCCACAACCATCGTGGCGGCATGTATTAGGGCTGAGACAGGAGTTGGGCCAGCCATGGCGTCTGGTAACCAAGTATGGAGGATGAATTGTCCAGATTTTGACATAACAGCAGCAGTCAAACACAACGAAGCTATGAGGAGGGTACTTTGCCCAATTTCATTGTTGATGGCTGCAACATTGATATCAACGATGCTCCATGACCCAGCGGACCAAAAGAGTATTATCATCCCCACTAAAAGACCCATATCGCCCACGCGGTTGGTTAAAAATGCCTTTAAAGCAGCATCTGAGTTTGGTTTTTCTTCCCACCAATGGCCTATTAACGCAAATGAACACACTCCAACTAATTCCCAACCGACGATTGTTTGAAGGATATTTTCGCTAAGGACGAAGAAAAGCATGGATGCTGAAAATAAGCTTAGGAACGCAAAATAATGGGTATATCTTCGGTCTCCTGACACGTAGTCTGTTGAATATATATGTACCAGAAGAGAAATTACTGTTACGACGAAGAGCATCATCACTGCAAGACCGTCCACCATAATACCTACTTGGAATTTTTTACCTCCAGTCTCCCACCATGTGAATCGCTCAATCACTGCATCAACAGCAACTGCTTCATATCCTGATTCTTCGCCTGCGGCATAAATATTTATTTGCTCAGCTGATGCCACCTCAATAGGTTCTGCTAAGGCATTTTCTTCAAGGTCCTGAGAGGAGGTCTCATTATATTTTTCCTCGGTTTCGTATGAGGAAGTCTTTTTGTAGTTATCGCTTGCGTTATCGACTTGGTTCATCCATTGGCCGACACAACAAATTGCGAGAATCAAAGAGAGTGCAATAGCTGTGATTCCGAACTCTGCGCCCTTGTATTTCATTTTCTTCCCAAAAAATAAAATTAGGAAAAAAGATATTGCAGGCAGTGCAGGTATTAACCATGCTGTTTCTAGAAACCACCCGGTTGCTTGTACCGATTTAGAGGGTATTGCTGCTGCGAGAGTAAGTAGATTTGCCATGTTCATCCCTTCATCAGATCTATTTCAGACAAATCAACATTTTTCTTATTACGGAATATCAAAAGAACGATTGCTAGCCCGACGCCTACTTCTGCTGCAGCTATTGCAATCACGAATAGTGCGAAGACTTCTCCAGCAATATTGTCCGTTAGTGCGGAAAAGGCTACCAAGTTTATGTTTACTGCATTGAGGATTAATTCAATAGACATTAGAACCATTACGCCATTTTTACGCGCAAGTACCCCATAAATTCCTATGCAGAAAAGGACTGAACTTAGAAGAAGATATTGTGCGATGGTCATGCGACTTCTTTCCTAGCAATAACAACTGCTCCTATAAGCGCTGCGAGGAGAAGCACAGAAACAGCTTCAAAAGGGATGATAAAATCAGAAAAGATGGAGTCAGAAACTCTTGCTGCGTTTGTTACAGTTTCTTTGGGGAGTTCTTCCCCTCGGTAACTATCAATAATTGAATACGACATTACGGCGAACATCAGTGTTCCGATCACTGCAGGTAAGACTCTGTTGGGCATATTTATATTCTCTTCATCACCGATGCTCGCTTTTGTAAGCATGACGCCGAATAGAAGTAAAACGATTACAGCACCGATGTAGACCAATATTTGTGTCACACCTACAAATTCAGCGCCTAGTAATAAAAACTGGCCAGCTACTCCAGCGAGTACAAGCACGAGCCATAGTGCGGCATGCACGATGTTCTTTGTTGTGACAACCTTCAGCGCCGATACGATCATAAGAAGTGCGAGGATGGCGAAGAAGACATTTTGTGCAACCATTATCGCGGCACCTTCCTTACCTTCTGCTCTGAACCATCTTCATATTCTTCAAAGTCGGGGACAGTCTCCATCCATTCTCCGAGTCTTTCCTTGTCATGAAGCAGGTCAGCTAATTTTAGTTCAGAAAATTCATATTCAGGTGTCCAGAATAATGCATCAAATGGGCACACCTCTACACAAATGCCACAGAACATGCAGAGTGAGTAGTCAATATCAAATCTGTCTAAAGCATTGACTTGTCTAGGTTTCCCTCCTTCTCGTCGAGGTGGCGCTAGCTCTTTGTGCCCTTCAATATATATACACCAGTCAGGGCACTCTCGAGCACACAACATGCATGCTGTACAGTTTCCTTCATGAAGAGCTATGACCCCTCGCGCACGGGCCGGGGGTGCCTCTTTGACGTGTGGGTATTGAACGGTTAGAGCCCCCTTGCTTGGTTTTGGGATAGGTTTTAGTAGTCCATCAGGGAACAGCGTTTGAATCATGGTTCTAAATGTGACTTTTAATCCCTTTAGGAGTCCTGGTAGCTGTGACATCAGTTCAATCCTCCAGTTGTGTGAAGTTTCTTATCAAGTCTTTGCAAAAGATTCATAGCGCCACCTTTAGCACGCCTGTTAAAGCGATATTTACAAGGCTCAGTGGGATTAAGAATTTCCATGCCAACCTTTGTAGCTGGTCTTCTCTGAACCTTGGGAATGTGAATCTGAACCAGAAAATTAAGAAAGCAATGATCATTGTCTTAGTCGCTAGTACCAAAGGTCCTATGACATTGAATACCTGACTTCCGGCATCAATACCTGGGATGTACCAACCCCCAAAGAATAGCACTGCGGCTATTGCCGAGAAGACGCCTGCTGAAGCAAATTCGCCGATAAAGAATAAAAGAAATCTTATGCCCGAATATTCTGTAAGGTATCCGGTTACTAGCTCAGATTCTGCCACTGGCATGTCAAATGGCGCCTGAGTCAATTCTGCTTGGACTGCAATCATGAAGATGACGAAACCTATGAATTGGGTGAGAATAAATGGGTTTCCTATTCCTCCCCAACCAAAGATTTCTCCTTCTGCCTGTGCTAACACGATTCCTTGCATGTTCATGGTTCCTGCCTGAATCACTACGCCGACTACAGCAAGAATTAGAGGTAATTCATAGGCAATGAGTTGACCCGCAGCACGGATTCCTCCTAGTAGAGAATATTTGTTCGCCGAGGACCAGCCCGCCATCAAAATTCCTATGACGGAAACTGATGACACTGCCATCGCAAGATAAATTCCAGCATCAAGGTCAACGAAAAGAGCGTCAGGACCAGCTGGCAGAACTACGACAAGTAGGAACGTTGACATGAGTACGACAAATGGGGCCGCAGCAAAAACGAATTTATCTGCCTTTGATGGGAAGATATCTTCCTTTTGTAGCCATTTACCCACTTCAGCTAAAAGTTGAAGCGATCCATATGGACCGGCTTCCATGGGGCCAAGTCTACTTTGCATGAAGGAAATCGCTTTGAATAGATATAGATAGACGATTGTTCCCGCCGGTAGTAGAACGGCTAAGAGTCCAATAGGAACTTTTATCAGGAACGTTTCCTGCCACCATGAGGGATTGAGTGCGAGTAATTCAATCATCGATCAATATCTCCAAGAATAAAGTACAAAGAAGCAAGTATGGAAATAATGTCAGGGACGAACACATCTTTTAGAATCCATGGCGTAATTGACATATTTGAGAAACTAGCTGATCGAATTTTTACTCTGAAAGGGGTAAGATCACCTTTACTTACGACGTAGTAGCCCATTTCTCCCAACGGGTTTTCAGTTGCTACGTAGGCTTCGCCTTCTGGAACTTTAATTATCCTTGGGACTTTTGCCATGATCGGGCCTGACGGTATGGAACCAAGGAGTTGTTCTATGATGTTGCAAGCTTCTCGCGTTTCTTGAAGCCGAACCCAGAATCTTGCAAATGAGTCTCCGTCAGGATGGGTCCATACCTTCCAGTCAACTTGATCATAAACAAGCCCGACATTGGCATCGCGCCGGATATCCCAATCCACGCCGGATGCCCTTAGGTTTGCCCCTGATAGACCATACGAGAGTGCAACATCCCCTGGAATGACTCCAATATTACGGGTGCGGGCTTGGAATATTTCATTACCCAGTACAAGTTCTTCCATTTCATCGCAAAAGGATTTCATTCTGTCAAGAGCGCCTCGTGTTTCTTCAATCCAACCTTTTGGCAAGTCATCTTTAAGTCCGCCTATTCTGTCAAAATTAGGGTGGAAACGTCCGCCAGTGACACGCTCAATTTGGTTTAAGACGAATTCTCTATCGCGGAATGCGTAGAAGACAGGTGTGGTTGCGCCGACTTGGACAGCCATGTCACCTAGAAAGAGGCAAACGTTAGCTATTCGACTTAGTTCAAAAAGGATAGTCCGTATCCATTGTGCACGGGGAGGTGCTTCAACTTCCATGAGTTGCTCGGCTGCAAGGATAAATGGTACTTCATTCGCAAAGCTTCCTAACCAATCGATTCGGTTGATGAGGGTAGTTACTTGAGGATAGGTACGAACCTCAGTTAGCTTTTCGTATCCTCGGTGCATGTAACCCATTATGGGCTCTGCGGCGACTACTTTTTCTCCGTCTAATTTTGCGATAATTCGAAGAGTCCCGTGGGTTGCGGGATGTTGGGGGCCCAAATTAAGTGTCATTCCTTCGTCTGTTTCAACCTCGACATTCACTCTTGCGTCTGCAGCTTGCGAAGCTATGTAGGCAAGTTGTTCATTTTCTGTGGTTATGCTCATTTGTCTTCTCCAGGCATAGCTTCTACATCAACAATCCCAGGCCATGGTTTCATTCGCCTTGATAGGAGTGGATAGTCTTTTCTCAGAGGGTGACCTTCAAAGTCTCCGGGTAGATATATATTTCTCAAATCAGGGTGTTCATCAAAAGTCACTCCGAACATTTCTCGAGCTTCCCGTTCGTGCCAGTTAGCTCCTGGGTAAATTGGGATAAGAGATAGTGCTCTCGGACTTTGGTTGTCAAGGTCAGCCTTGACCATTATTCCTATTCCATTGGAAATTGAGTAGACGCGACATATGAGTTGAAATCGAGTATCTCCTCCTGTGTAGCCCCATTCCATTTGTTCGGGTTCGGTAGAGTCTTGTTCTGGTTCAATATCCTGTTCTGTATCAAGTTCTCTTCCATAGGGTGATGGCATCCAGTCAATAACGGATAACCAATCAAAAAATGTGCAATCCAGCTCATCATGAAGAAACTGGGCTGTTTGTCGCCAGTTTTCACTTGATACTCGTATCCATAAGCCTCTGTTCGGCGCTATGTGTGATGAGAGGACTTTTTCGCCCAGTCCCTCAATAATCTTATTTAGCGTTTTTTCAGCCTTTTCATCTACGTCGATGACTTCTTCCTCTACCACTGCTACAGCGGTATCTGTTTCTGCAGGCTCGGAAGAAGGTTGCTCATCAACTGGCTGTTCAGTTTCAGCTTTTTCTCGTGCTGCTTGAGCTCTCTTGAGGAGGTGTTCAGGAATGTCAGCCATGGCTTCCTCTTTGTTCGTATTGTGTGGGAGAGGGTTTACTCAACAACAATTGGATCACCTTTCCAACGTTCTGCCATGTCTTCGTTCATGATTCTCTCTTGGAGTAAAACAATTCCTTCAAGAAGCGCTTCAGGCCTTGGTGGACATCCTGGAACATACACGTCAACTGGAACAATTTGATCCACACCCTTTGTGACAGAGTATGAATCCCAGTAAGGTCCTCCGCAGTTTGCGCAGGACCCCATGGAGATAACATATTTGGGGTCAGGCATTTGTTCCCATAGCCTTCTGACCGCAGGTGCCATCTTGTCAGTTACTGTTCCAGAAACAACTAAGAAATCAGCCTGACGAGGGCTTGCTGGAAGTGGAATGACTCCTAGTCGCATGACGTCATACCGTGGAGACGCAAATGCGGCCCCCATTTCAATTGCGCAACATGCTAGTCCCCATTGATATACCCACATTGAGTAGCGTCGACTCATGTTTAACAGTTTTGTGAGTGATTTTGGCATTTTGCCAGATTCAACTAATCCCATGTCGCATCCTTTTTAAGACGTTTTTTAAGACCATTTAAGTACTCCTTTTCGCCAGGCATAAAGCAGCCCTAAGAGCAGAATAAAGATGAAGATCGCCATTTCGATGAGGCCGAAGAGTCCGTACTGTTCAAGGCGTGTTGCCCATGGGAAGATGAAGACTGCTTCAACATCAAACATAACAAAGAGGAGTGCGAAGATGTAATACCGAATATTGCTTTGGGTCCACCCTGTGCCGACTGGGTCTACTCCTGATTCATAAGTCAGGTATTTCTGGTCTTGCTTTCTTGCTGGTCTGATTAGCGCGCTAAGCCCTACAAAGGCACCGACGAGTGCACATGCAAGCACGCCAAAAACGGCGACTGTGAGATAGCTGCGTAGAAAATCAGACACGTTGAATAATAGTAGTTACTTGGGGCCATTCGGACCAAGGTGTACAGCACAAGATAGCCCAAACCAGAGGCTTAAACGTGGTTAAGGAGTGTTTAGTTTGATTTGTTTTTTGGTGTTTTGCTCTCCTCAAGGAGTGAAGATATTCCCTTATTTGGGAGTGATTCTTTTGAAAGGCGTTTAAATAGTTCATTTTTAACTCGATATCAACGCAGGCATGGCTCTTTGGACCATTTCTACTAGGGGTTCTGGCCAAATTCCGAAGAACATCGTTGCGATGACTGATATAACGAGCAATACTCCAATTTCAGTTGGGATATGAAGTTTTGTATCTTCTTGGTCTTTTTCTGGTTGTGATAGCCAGACTTTTACAAGGATCCGCAGATAGAGGAATGCTCCAATGACAGCTGCGATCATGGCGATTATGGCGAGCAAGTAGGATCCTTCTTCTATTGCGGCTTCAATGACATAAAACTTTGCAAAGAATCCAGAAGTGAGAGGTATTCCAGCCTGTCCTAACAGGAAAACGGTAAAGGTGATTGCCAACAAAGGTTTTCGTGTGGCTAGACCAGATAGAGAATCAAGGTTCGTTTGGATTCCTGTGTCTCCTGCATTTATTGCTACGACTGTGAAGCTGCCTATTACCATAAAGGCATAGGTCGCTAGGTAGAAAAGAACTGCTTTCACTCCTTGGTCTGATGCAGCCTGTGTGCCTACTAGCAAGTAGCCAGCATGGCTTATAGAAGAATATGCGAGCATCCGCTTTAGGTCAGTTTGTACGATAGCTAATAACGATCCTGTCAGTAATGTAGCGATAGCGATTGCGTAGATAACAGGTTGCCAGTCGGCTCGATATTCTCCAAGGGTAACGTAAAGTACTCTCAGGATTGCCGCAAATCCTGCTGCTTTGACTGCGGAAGCCATGAAGGCAACAAATGGAGTCGGTGAACCTTGATAGACATCTGGCGACCAGAAGTGGAATGGAACTGCTGCGACTTTGAATGCTAGGCCAACTATTAATAAAGCTAGAGATGCAAGTAAGAGAGTATCGTTTGTCAATTCAACTTCTTGAGTGAAATTTTTGATCGCCGAAAAAGATGTTGACCCAGTAGCACCATAAAGTAGAGCTATTCCGTATAGCAAGAATCCAGAGGCGAATGCTCCCAGAACGAAATACTTGAGACCTGCTTCTTGCGACTGAATTCGTCTCGAATTCATAGCAGCCAGAATATAGGATGATATTGACAGGACTTCGATACCCAAGAAGAGAACTATGAAGTCATTTGCTCCTGCCATGATAATTCCGCCAGTAGCTGCAAGGAGCATCAGAACATATGGTTCAGGACCCGTTATGTTTTCTCTTTTAAGGAAAGTCTCTGCTAGTGGAGAGATAAGGATTACACAGACCGTTATCAACATCGTTACAAAAATTGAGAACCCATCTATGCCAAATGCACCTGCAAGGGTTGAGTAGGGACCTTCGGATTCATTTTGTACTTTATTCCACAGAGAAAAAGTGCTGCTTAGTGCTGCAACGGCCGCTAGTTGGGTGTAAACCGAAGCAAATTTATTGGTTACCCTCTCTGGCAAAAGCGAACAAATAGTAAGTAACAAGACTCCTGCTGCGGCAAGGATGATTATGGGCAATAACCCAGTCCAAGATACGGATGGTGTTTGTATTGACTCATGGGCTAACACGTTTATTACGCTCATTCGTGATCTCCTGAGTGGCTTCCATCCTCATGGTCAGATTCCTTATCATGGTGATTATCGTGATGCGAACCGCCATGTTTGTCGTAAGAATGTGACTCATGTGTTTCCTTTAATAAATCACTAAAGGATGTTCGGTTTTGAGTAGTTGGTACTGGTTCTGTGAACGATCCGTCTTCAATTGTTTCTTCAATGTGGGAAACAAGCTTATCAACAGCTGGTTCAATACGATCGAGCATTGGCTTCGGGTAAATACCCAAAAAGACAATGGCTACGATTAAGGGCAATAATGTTAGGCGTTCCCAGTTAGTGAGGTCATGCGTTGGTTCATCCTCTGGATTTTGAGGGCCATGGAATACACGCTGATACGCCCAGAGCAGATAAAGTGCAGCAAGGATTACTCCAGTTGCTGCGATAACCGCCCACCACCTATTTGCTGTAAATGTTCCAAGGAGTATCAGGAATTCTCCCACGAATCCGTTCAGTCCCGGCAATCCTATGGATGACAGCATTACAAGCGTAAAGACGCCAGCGAGTACAGGAGCTGATTTCTGGATACCACTCAATTCGGAAATCTGACGTGTGTGTTTTCGTTCATAGATGATGCCAACGAGCATGAATAGTGCACCTGTTGAAAGTCCGTGGTTAATCATTTGCACAGTTGCGCCTTGAATACCTTGAGTGTTAAGCGCAAAGGTACCCAAAATTATGAAACCTAGGTGTGCAATTGATGAATACGCAACAAGTCGCTTAAGGTCTTTTTGCATGGTCGCAACTATTGCACCATAAATAATTCCAATAACTCCTAAGGTCAAGAATAGGGGTGCGAAGAAGTGGGAGGCTTCTGGGAACAGGAAGAGTCCGAACCGGATAAAGCCGTAAGTTCCAAGTTTTAACATGACTCCTGCGAGTATGACTGAGCCTGCAGTCGGTGCTTCCGTATGAGCGTCGGGTAGCCATGTATGAACAGGGAATAGCGGAACTTTGACGGCAAAAGCTATTGCGAAACCAAGGAAAATAAGCCTTGAAGTATTTGTTGCGATTTCCGGATTGGTGGCGATTTCTAGAAGGTTAAAAGTGAGTTCAGAGTCACTGTTCTGTGCATGTAGGACAGCTAGTGAAACAATGCTGACCAACATCAAGGCAGATCCAAACATTGTGTAGAGAAAGAACTTTGTTGCAGCATATTGTGCGTTTCCGTGCCCCCATTTACCTATAAGGAAGTACATGGGGATCAGCACAATTTCAAAGAAAACAAAGAACATGAAGAGATCCAAGGATACGAATACTCCCATACATCCTGTCTGTAATAGTTGAACCCAGATGTAGTAAGCCTTGTGATCATGTTTGGGGTTTATTGCAATAATGACAAATGGGAACAGTAATCCGGTTAAGACCACCAGGAAGAGGGAAATTCCGTCGATCCCTGCGAACCATTCTATTCCAAGGCTCTTGATCCATGTTTGCTGAGAAATAAATTGGAATTCTCCATTTGTTTCAAAAGCGGTCAGTAGCCAAACAGAGATTGCTCCCGTTACGCCAGTGAAAATAGTAGCTAGCATTTTGTGCACACCGATTCGCGCGTTTGGTGTTAGCGCTACAGCGATTGCTCCAAAAACTGGGAGAAGTACGAGAACGGGTATGGCCTGAAACGTGGACTGAGTTTGTGATGCAGCTAACAAGCTTAGAAATGTCATCAGAAACCCATCCTGGATACGAAATAAGCGATAACTGCGACTGCTCCTATGAACATGCCCAACGCATAGCTTCTAATCAGACCCGTTTGGAGGCTTCGCATTCTGGTACTCATACGCTGGGTCACTTTTCCTACTCCATTTACCGCTCCATCAATGATCTTTTGGTCAAATAGGGTTGTAGCCTCAAAACCTTTTCGTCCGGGCCCGCCCATAAAATTACTGACCGTTGCATCAAATCTCCACGCTTCTTCTAGTACCGAATGCTCAATTTGGCGCGCTAGGGAACGTTTTTTTAGGTATACGAATGCTGCAGCTAGAACTCCCGTGGTAGCCCCTACTATTGCAACTATCGCTAGAATCCATTTTGTTTCACCTGAGGCAGTTACATGAACTTCATTTCCAAAGAGTATTGGTTCGAGCCAATGTTCCAGATGCTTTGTGCCATAACTGAAAGGAAGATTTAAGAGCCCAGCAACAGCAGCTAATCCGGAGAGAATTACGAGCGGTAACCACATGACGATTGGGGATTCATGAGGTGTTACTTCATGTTTATCGCCGTCTTCTGTATCTGCTTCTGAGTCTGTTGCTGTTTCTGTTTGTTCTTCATTACCTTCTATTTCTGCGTGTTCTGAAATGCCCCATTTCTTTTCCCCGAAGAAAGTCATGAAGACCAGTCTGCTCATATAGAACGCTGTCATAATTGCTGCGATCAAAAGCATCGCCCATGCAATTTTGTTTTCATTCCACGCCGCCAAAAGAACCTCATCCTTTGACCAAAATCCCGAAAACGGAGGGATTCCTGCAATAGCGAGCCAACCTACAATGAATGTGAATGCTGTTATTGGCATTACTTTTCTGAGTGCTCCATATTTTCGCATATCCTGTTCGTGATGCATTCCATGGATAACTGATCCGGCACCAAGGAATAGAAGTGCTTTGAAGAAAGCATGAGTGATCATGTGGAATATGGCAGCAACGTATAATCCTGACCCAACTGCTACGAACATGAAACCAAGTTGGCTTACTGTCGAATAGGCAAGTACTTTTTTGATATCGTTTTGCGCTATTGCGGCTGTGGCCGCAAACAGAGCTGTAAAGAGCCCAATGATCCAGATCATATCTATGGACCAACCTGCAGCTTCTGCTAGTACAGGATTCATTCTTGTTAGGAGATAGACGCCTGAGGTCACCATTGTCGCTGCATGTATGAGGGCCGATACTGGTGTCGGTCCTGCCATGGCATCAGGAAGCCAAAGGTAGAGAGGGAATTGCGCTGATTTTCCTGCAGCTCCTATAAAAAGCATCGCTACTATTCCGGTAGCTGTGGTCTGGGTTAAGGCATCTGCTTCGATTACTGAAGAAAATATATCACTATATTTCAAAGACCCTATGTTGAAAAATAGAAGGAACATTGCGACCATAAAGCCCCAATCCCCTACCCGATTTGTGACGAATGCTTTTTTCCCCGCCGTTGCGTTTGCAGGTTCTTCGTGCCAAAAAGAAATCAGGAAATAAGAACAGGCACCTACTCCTTCCCATCCAAGGAAAGTAATTAGTAAGTTATCACCGAGCACAAGCATGAGCATTGCGAAAACAAAAAGGTTTAAGTATAAAAAGAATTTTGAGAATTTTGGATCGCCATGCATGTAGCCAATTGCGTACATGTGTATCAAAGCTCCAACCCCAGTTACGAATAGTGCCATGGTTATGGATAGTGGGTCTGCTAGGAAACCAAGACCTATTGATAACTCACCTGATGGAATCCACTCAAATAAAGTAATTTCATAGACTCGTTCTTCAGGTGGTTTTGTTGCAAGACTAAAGAAAACCGCTACTGCTGCTAAAAAAGAGCCACTAACAGTTGATGTAGCCAGCCAGCCAGCCTGAGGTTCTCCTAGTCGCCGCCCAAAGAGTAAAAGCAATGTAAACCCAATTAAAGGGAGTCCGGGAATAAGCCAAACGAGATTTGTCATACTATCCCCTCAGAACCGAAACTTCATCAACTGAGGCTTTAGGCCTTCTACGCATCACTGCCACAACTATTGCTAAACCTATTACCACCTCGGCTGCTGCAACTACAAGAACAAAGAGTACGGATAATTGTCCCCCTAGGTCGCCCATTTCTTTTCCGAAGCTTATGAACGCTAGATTCGCAGCATTAAGCATCAACTCGATGCACATAAACATGACTAGTGGGTTACGGCGTACTAGTAGACCTCCAGCTCCGATTGTAAAGAGAGCTGCTGAGAGAGCAAGATAGTATTCGGGCCCGATTGATAGTCCTAAAATCATTCTCCCGGTACCCCAGTTTCTTCTGAGGCATCTTTTCCAGACTCAACTGATGGTGTTTCGTCTGATGGGTCAGTGTCTTCACTAAGTGTTGATTTAAGATCAGTGTTGTTTTCATTATCACGATAAATCGATGGGGGGTCATCATCTGGAAGTGGTTCAAGTTCTCCCTTTGGCCTTCTTGTTAGAACAACAGCTCCGACTACACCGATTGTTAACAACAAAGCTGTGATTTCGAGAGCAAATACGTATCGCGTTGAGAATAAAGCTCTGCCTATGTCTTTGATATTTTGGTCAGGCCGAACATTGTCACCCGCATGGACGTGGTCACTATTGATGGCCGTTCCGCCCTCATATGTAGATTTCTGCGCGTTCTCTGGTGGTACCCCTGTGACATCCCCTGAGAACGCAACACCTATGAGTGCTCCTAATGCAAGGATCCCCCCGACTGCGAGTACAGCTATTTGTCTCTGCCCTATAATTGGATCTGTTTTAATACTTTCCGCTCGATCTACTCCCAGGAGCATGATCACAAATAAGAAAAGGATTACTATCGCACCGGCATAAACAATAACTTGCACGGCTGCTAAGAAGTATGCTTCGAGATTAATGAAGTGAATGGCTACTCCGAATAATGTGGCGACAAGCGATAACGCTGCATGAACTGGGTTCTTCATGAAGACGACGCCGCATGCCCCTGCAAGAGAGATGATTGCTGCGAGGAAAAAGGTAACGGCTTCCACTATTGCTCGCCTTGCGGTTCTTCAAGTGCGCTGCTTTGTCCAGTCTCGGACGGACGTACTCCGTAGCCAAGTTCGCCCGCCCATTGGATTTGGCCTTCGTAGCTTGCAGACCCGGATGGTGAGGTTGCTCGCATCCATTCAGAGATATATTGGTCTTCTCCCGGGCGCCAATCTTCCCACGGCAGATGTTGGGGTCTACCGGTGTCATCTACTACAAGTTCATTCTTAGTGTAAATAGCCTGCTTACGATCGGTGAAAGAGAACTCGAAGAGCTTCGTTTCCGTAATGGCCTGCGTTGGGCATGCTTCTACGCATAGGTCACAATGGATACATCGTAGGTAATTTATTTCGTAGATAAATCCAAATCGTTCTCCTGGCGATGTTGGACTTTCTGGGTCATTGTCAGCACCTCGGACATATATGCAATTTGCTGGACAAACACTGGCACATAGTTCACAACCTATGCATTTTTCCATTCCATCTTCGTATCGATTCAATACATGTCTACCGTGTAATCTTTTTGGTTTCCTTCTCTTCTCTTCTGGGTAGTGTGTGGTTACGACTGCACCTGATTCGGAGGCATGGTTGAGTTTTCCAAGCGTTACGGCAAACCCTTTGAAAAAATTAAGGATGCTCATTTGTTTTCCTCCAAATGATTAGAAGACGAAGTCAAGGTGAACATTGTCATCCAAATACCTCTTCCCCTTCTAGTTCTCTCTTGTGTTTTCCAATAGATATGGATTTCATGAGTAAACCTGCGAGTAGGGTTAACGTTATAACACTGATAACCAGAATAAGGAGTTGCGATAAACCGCTGTCGTGGCCGCGATCTTTAAATACATCCAGAGTTGCAAGCAGCATTACCCAGCCAAGTGCTAGAGGGATGAGCAATTTCCATCCGAAGTCCATAAGTTGGTCATATCTTGGTCTTGGTAGTGTTCCACGCATCCATACAAATACGGAAGCGAAGATAAATACTTTTCCTACAAACCACAAAAGGCCCCAGAACCATGCTGGACCAAATGGAGGGTAGTATCCTCCTGGCCCACCAAAGAATAGAGTCACCATAACACCTGACATGGTGATCACATTCATGAATTCAGCCATAAAGAAGAGTGCGAATCTGATGGAGCTATATTCAGTATGGAAACCACCAACAAGTTCTTGTTCGGCTTCAACTAGGTCAAAGGGAGGGGTGTTTAGTTCCGCAGTAGTTGCAATGAAGAAAATGAAGAAGGGAACAAAGCCTGTTACTACTAGCCCCCAATCTGTAATTCCTCCGGTCTGGCTTAAGGCAATATTGTGGGTTGAGAGGGTTCCAGTTTTCATTAGTACTGCAACTAAAGCGAGTCCAAGGGCTGCCTCATATGACACCATTTGTGCTGAAGCTCTGACTGAACCTAGTAGCGGGTACTTTGACCCTGAGGACCATCCGGCAAGCATGATGCCGTAGACAGCTATTGATGACATGGCCAGAACAAATAATATGCCGATGTGTGGATCAGCGAGTTGGACAAAGGTTTTATTACCAAACCAAGTAACGGTTCCATCTCCTCCACTGCTGAAATCTCCGGCAACAGGGACGACAGTGAAGACAAGTAGGGCAGGGACTATTGAGAAGAAGGGTGCTAATTTGAATACGAATTTGTCTGCTTTGTTTGGGATTAAATCCTCTTTGAAGAATAACTTGATCCCATCAGCGAGTGTTTGGAGGATCCCGAATGGGCCGGCGCGGCTTGGTCCTACTCTGTTCTGCATATCGGATATAAATTTTCTCATCCACCAGATGTAAAGCATGACTGTGACTAATAGAACGCTAAATGCGACAAGCACTTTAAGAATAACAATTAGTACTACTTCTAAAGTTCCGGCATCGCCGAGGAAGAGTGGATCGAGTGCGAAGATCATCTAAATAGCCTTCGCTGTCGGGTCTATACGAATATCAATGCTTTCGGCACCATCAGTGAGTAATGTTCGTAGGTCAACTCCGTCTTGATTTAAGTAACCAAAGGCGATTGAGCGCGGTATTTTTTGATCTGGCTTGATAATGACACTTATTGTCTTCGCACCGTTGATGAGCGTGACTGGCTTTCCCTCATCTATTCCCATTGTTTTATAATCAGCGGGATTAACAAATACTTCGGATGGGTATGAAAAGTTTTTGAGTGCTGGTGACATTTGAGTGATGGTTCCATTGTCGAACATTTTTTTTGAGAGAACGAGCCTATGTGAATACGAGTCAAATGGGCGTGTGTCAGTATTTAGGTTTGCTTTTTTAAATTGTGTTGAAGTGCCGAATTGGATGATGATTCCATCAGGCGTGGAGTTAATGTCGTGTAATGTGACTTTTTGATGACCTAAATTCGCAGCTTGGATTTCATTCCATACATCTTCCGGATTCTCTATTTCTAAATCTTGGTCTAGTCGCCAGGCTATTTCTGCTGCGATCATCCAATCTGGTCGTGAAGTGCCGGGAGAAGTAACCTTTTGTCGGATTGGGGTTATTCTTCCTTCTACATTTGTATGGCTTCCGTTACTCTCAATAAATGCAGCCGCTGGGAAGATAATGTCAGATTGATAAACAGAGGGGTTTACGAAGAGATCAACAGCTATGACTGTCTGTGTCTTTTCTAGGGCTTTCTTTACTAGTTCAGGGTTTCTGTAGTCACTTAAAGGGTCTGATCCCAGAAGGAACAGCACATCAATTTGTTCGTTTGCTGCAGATTCGAGTATTCGGTCTGTTGTCATTCCATCTTGTTCTGGAAGATTTGGCCAACCAGTTAAACCTGTTTTGCTCGGGTCGTGAAGAGATATCTGCCCAGGAAGCTGTCCCGGTGCCATTCCCATGTGTAGGGCTCCTATAGTGTTGGCTCTTTTGACAAGTGGTAAGAATTTCGTTTCTGGTACTTCGCTCAGAAGCGTCAAGGCTTGGGTGATAGGTTCGGTTGACTCTGCAATGGAATGGTGGGCAAATACTACGTTTATTTGCGTGTCTTTAATGAGTTCATGACAGGCTTGGATTGACTCTTTGCTTACTCCACCAATTTCAACAGGGGCTTCGCCGGTGAGTATCGAATTGACTACTTTTGCTATTTCACCTGGTCTAGGTCTAAGTGAAATTGCTGCTATATTGCTAAGCCCAGTTTCTATTGGCGTTAGCTCAATAAGTTTTGCACCCTTGTTTGTGATTGCGTCTCGTAGTCTGATGTAAAGAGTCCCGTACTCTTCTTTGGGATCTGGACCTATTAATACAATTGTGCTGTTAGGTGAGCAAATCTCGTTGATTGTTGTCTTTGGTAGCCCGAGCAGTACGTGCGTCGGTAGATCGTCGCCTAAAGTAGCGTCAACATTATCTGTGCCTATTAGACCCTTTGCTAACTTCGTCCAAGCGTATTGAGATTCATTTGTAAATCGAGATCCCCCGACAAATGCGATTCTGTCAGGTGTTGAATTTTGTATAGCTTTTGCTGTCATATCAAGGGCAGCATTCCAAGAGGATGCAACTAAGCCTTTGGCACTTTTATCCGGCTTGTTTAGACCCGAACCACGAACAAGCGGCTCTTGGATCCTATATTCGCTTTGGAATGCTTGGAATGAGAATCTATCTTTATCGGTGAGCCAACTCCAATTTACGGTACTGCTATCCAAGCCTTGGAATCTGAGAACTTCATCTCGTGAAGATTGGATCATGATTCTGTCACCGAGTGGGTTGGGGTAGGTAGATTCGATTTCTTCTAGATCCCATGGTCTTGCTTTGAATCGGTATGGTTTTGCGGTTAAGGCTCCTACGGGGCAAATCTGGACAACGTTTCCGCTGAAGTACGAAGCAAAAGGGTCCTCAGGGAAGGTATTTACTTGTGTCTCGTTTCCTCTATCAATGAAATGGATCAGTGGATCTCCGACTACTTCGTCAGCGAAGCGAGTGCATCTATCGCAAAGAATGCATCTCTCACGGTCAAGATAGACGTTGTCATTGATAGGTATGGGTTTTTCGAAATGTCTTTTTTCTTCAACGAACCGTGTTTCACCTGGCCCGTATGCAATGGTTTGATCCTGTAGTGGGCATTCGCCTCCTTTATCACACACGGGACAATCGAGTGGATGATTAAGTAAAAGGAATTCTAGGATCCCGTCTTGTGCTTTTTTAGTTACATCCGACTCTGTGTCAACGTTCATTCCTTCACTAACGTTCAGCATGCAACTCGGTTGAAGTGCGGGTCCTCTTCCTGTATCGACTTCAACAATACACATTCTGCACATTCCAACTGGGTTCATTCTGTTGTGATAACAAAAATGAGGTATGTCTACCCCTGCGTTTGAGCAAGCCTCAATTAGATTCTCTCCCTCTGGTGCATCCACTTCCTTGCCATTTAGCGTAAAGGTTACTTTTGTTTGGCTTTTAAATGTGTCAGTCATGTTGTCCCGCCTCTGATTGTGACAGGAATATCTGGCTTAGATTTTGTGAGATAATTTTCGAATTCTTCTCGATATCTAGTGATAGCTGATGAGATGGGTGATACTGCTGATGGGCCTAATGGGCAAATGGTTGTTTGTTTAGGGGGCCAAGTGACTCCCGGACTGATGTTGTCGCAGACATCAAGGAGTAGATCTAGGTCCTGGGTTCGCCCGTTGCCATCAATTATTCGTTGAAGGATCTTCTCTAACCAGTTTGTTCCCTCGCGACATGGTGCACATTTCCCGCACGATTCTCTTGCGAAAAACCTCACGAGGTTGTGACATGCTTTTACTACGTCTGTCGTGTGGTCCATGACTACAATCGCGCCCGAGCCTAGCATGGAGCCTGCTTGATCCACTGCAGTTTTTTCTAGGGGTAAGTCAAGGTGCTCTTCATAGAACCATGGAGCTGATGCTCCTCCCGGAATAAATGCTTTTATTTCGTTTCCATTCCTGATGCCATTTCCGTATTTCTCTCCCATGATCAAGTCTCGGAAAGTCGTTGTACCGAATTCAACCTCATAGACACCTGGGTTATTTACATGACCTGAAACTGCAAATATTCGAGTTCCTGTGGATTGCTCAGCGCCAAGCTTTGCGAATTTATCTCCTCCATTGAGAACGATCCATGGGATATTTGCGAGTGTTTCAACGTTATTCACTATTGTAGGTTTGCCATATAGACCTATTGATGCCGGGAAGTAAGGTGGCTTCAGTCTTGGCATTCCCCTGTTGCCTTCTAGGCTCTCGATCAAAGCGGTTTCTTCACCGACGATATATGCTCCCGCTCCCCAGTGGAGGACGATATCAACGGAGAACTCCGTGTTAAGTATATTTTTGCCTACGTATCCTGCCTCATAAGCTTCGTTTAAGGCTTGGGCTACTCGTTCTTGGCCGTGTGCCATTTCTCCTCGGACATAAAGGAAACACTGAGATAGCCCTAAGGCATAGCAGGTTATTAGGCATCCCTCTATCAGTTGATGTGGGTCTCTTTCTAAGAGAATTCTGTCTTTGTATGTGCCTGGTTCAGACTCATCGCCATTCACAACAAGATATCTGGGCCATACGTTTTCAGGTAGGAATCCCCATTTAACTCCTGCTGGGAAACCGGCTCCGCCTCTTCCAAGAAGAGAAGCTTTTTTTACTTCTTCGTGAACTTCTTGTGGGGAAATTTCCAGAGCTCTTTGAATGGCTTGATAGCCACCTGTTTTAAGATAACCGTCGAGTGTGTGCCCGTCTTCAATACCCCAACGGCTGGTCGTTATTAATGGAGAAGTCATTCGGCTTCTCCATTTCTTTCGAGCCAAACAGGTTCGCTGCTTTCATCAATTGACTGAAACCCTGCCATTCTTTCGGTGGGTATGTGTTGTCTTACTTTTGCTAGAGCTCCATGTTTGGGGATCTCATTTCTTTCTTCCTCTTGAATCTGTTGGACTATTTCATCAAATTGGGATTCAGTTATTTGATTCTGATAACGGTAGTTGATTTGCATGCAAGGAGCTTCAGTACATGCTGCTATGCATTCAACGCCTTCAAGTGTAAATTTTCCATCGGGAGTAGTTTCTCCTTCACGTATACCTAGCGTTTCCTCGGCATGGTGGATTAGCTGGTCTGCCCCGAGTAAATGACAAGATATTCCGTGGCAAATGTTGACTTGGTATTCTCCGTTGGGTTGACGTTTAAACATTTCATAAAAGCTACAGGTTCCCAAAACCTCTGCGGGAGTGATACCGATAATTTCGGCAATGTGATTCATCGCTTCATCTGTTACCCACCCTTCCTGTTCTTGGGCGAGATGAAGTAGGGGAATTAAAGCTGATTTTCTGATTGGATACCGATCAATAATTTCGTTGGCTATCCGGATGTTACCTTCTGAAAGTCTACTCATCGATCAACCTCTCCCATGATTGGGTCAACGGTTGAAATAACTGCAACTGCGTCAGCTACGAGACAATTCTGGAGCATGTGGGGAAGAACTTGAAGGTTAGTGAATGAGGGGCCGCGGATATGCATTCTGTATGGTTTAGGTCCACCATCTGAAACGATATAGCAGCCAAGCTCTCCTCTCGGCGACTCAACGGAGGCGTAAACTTCACCCGCTGGAACTTTGAATCCCTCGGTAAATATTTTGAAATGGTGGATGAGTGCTTCCATTGACTCATCAATGCGTGCTCGCGGAGGAGGCGTTACTTTTTTATCTTGAATTTTATAATCCCCTTGAGGCATCTTCTCAAGGATTTGTCGGACAATCCGTATTGATTCTCGGATTTCATTGAGTCGTATTGCGAATCTGTCGAAGCAATCGCCATAGGTTCCGACAAGGACGTCGAATTCTACTTGATCATATTGAAGGTACGGAATATCTTTTCTCAGATCCCAGGCGTATCCCGTTGAGCGTAATAGTGGTCCTGTTACTCCTAGTGCAAGGCATTCGGCGGTATTGATAACGCCGACGCCCTGAAGTCTTTCATGCCAAATGGGTTGCCCCGTCAGAAGCGTGTCGAATTCATCTAGCCGGTCTGGGAGGCTGTCTAGAACTCTAAGGACATCATCTCGCCATCCATCGGGAAGATCAGCTGCAACTCCTCCAGGACGAATATAGTTGTGATTCATCCGAAGTCCAGTAATTATCTCAAACAGGCGAAGTACTTCTTCTCTTTCACGCCATCCATAAATCATTGCACCAACTGCGCCCATGTCCATTCCGTTGGTGGCTTGAAATAAAAGATGTGAACTGATGCGATTTAATTCGCACATTAACATGCGGATCCAAGTTGCTCTTTCAGGTATTTCTATTTCCAGCAATGTTTCTGTAGCGAGAGAAAAGGCTAATTCGCTAAACAGCGGAGAAGAGTAATCCATTCTTGTAACATTTGTTGGTCCTTGAAGGTAACTGAGTTGCTCTCCAGTCTTTTCCATCCCTGTATGTAGGTATCCGATGATGGGTTTGCTTCTGAGCACTGATTCGCCCTCCATCTCTAGCGATAAACGCAGAACTCCATGTGTGGAAGGATGTTGTGGACCCATGTTGATTACCATTCTTCGGTCATCATCAGGAGTGTATGCTTGGACTTCGCTTTCAGATAGTCTCAGAATTGCTGAATCTTCTCCTCGTCGAAAGACTCTTTCAGCTGAATCATTCTCTTCATCGATTTCGTCGTTGGCCATTACTTGATCTGTCATCATAAACCTGGCGCTTCTTTGAATTGAACTGGTATTTTTCCAACATCATAATCTTTTCGGAGTGGATGCCCTTGCCAATTTTCTGGCATTAATATCCTTGTCATGTCTGGGTGGCCATCAAAATTTATTCCAAATAGGTCGTGGACTTCTCGTTCTAAAGCTTCAGTTCCTGGGAAGATATCAAAGAGAGTTGGAACTGTGGGTTCATTCTCAGGAACTTGGATTCTAAGCCGTACCCTCTCTCGCTTCTGATGCGAGATCAGATTGACGACAAGTTCAAATCTTTCTGGGCTGATTTCCTCTGGTAGGTCTCTTTCGGGGTTTTCGAGATAGTCAACTGCGGTGACGTCAATACAGACATTAAATCCGTCGGAGTGCAGTTCTTGTATTGTGCTTATGAGATTGTTGCGACTGGTATGGAGTACTTTTTGGCCACGAGAACTGGTTTCGTAAACGTTAGTATCAACCTGATCAATTTCTTCATTTACGGTTTCGTCGGACATAGTGATCTCTTATTTACCTATGACTACCTTGGTTGCGGTTTGCCCATCTCTCTGTTCAACGATGACTCCTGCTCCACCATTGAGTTCATTTCTCCGCCTTGTTATTTCTCCGGTTTCGACCTTTTCATGTAGTTGCAGGATTGCGTGCATTAGCGTTTCAGGTCCCGGAGGGCACCCTGGTGCGTATACATCAACTGGAACAATTTGGTCTACGCCTTGAACGAGTGCGTAGTTATTGAACATGCCTCCTGAGCTTGCACAAACTCCCATTGAAATTACCCATTTAGGTTCCATCATCTGGTCGTATACTTGCCGCAATATTGGAGCCATCTTTTGAGAAACTCGCCCGGCAACTATCATTAGGTCAGCTTGGCGAGGAGATGCGCGGAACACTTCCATTCCCCAGCGACCTAGGTCATAGTGTGCGGAACCTGTTGCCATCATTTCAAGTGCACAGCATGCTAGCCCGAAGGTTGCTGGCCACATGCTTCTGGCTCGGGACCATTTCACTAAGTCTTCAATTTTTCCTGTCAGAAAATTATGGTCTAGTCCTGCTAGTCCTGCTTCTCCGATATTTTTTGAGTCGCCAAGTAACGGTAATTTAGCCATTATGCGGCCTCTTCTTCAGCTTCAATTCGGCCTTCAAGCCCAACACGCCTGATTGTAGTGTTAGTTGTTCGATTAGGGTCAATAACAGACTTTCTCATTATTTGTTTCACAGGCCCCCATTCAAGAGCTCCATTACCGATGATATAAAGAAAAGATTCAAAGACTGCAAAGGAGAAGATCAGCATTGCTACCAATCCGAAGAGACCAATTTCTCGGAATGTCAAGGCCCATGGGTACATGAAGATGATCTCAACGTCAAAGACTATGAAGATCATGCCTACGAGAAAGAATCGGACTGGGAAACGTTCTGGTGGCTCTTGTGTGGATGTTATGCCACATTCATAAGGGTCCTGTTTTGCAGCAGTTGGATTTCTTGGTGCTAATAGCCTGGATGCTAGGAGACTGATGGCGGCAAAAATGACGCCAAGAATGAGCATCGCGAGGATAGGTAGATATTGACCTAACAACTTAATTCCCCTCCTACCCTATTGGGCTGTCGATGATTCCCATTCTTCTGTTCGTCTGCGTAGTTCGCGCTCTCGTATATTGAGCATGTAACACAAACCAATAAACGCTAAAGCAGAGCCTATTGTAGTTATCGCTGCTGGCAGTCTTAGACTTCCTAGATTACGTTCCATCACTACTGAGATAGTCTGAGCGTTTGCGTTAATCTCTGGGAATGGTGGAGCCTGTCCTGCGACTGCTTCTTTGTCTAGTGTTGGTGCAACTGTTACGACAACTGTGTTAGTTGGGTGCCAGAAGACGACGGTGTTCCTTATTTCGTTCCAAACTCTATCAATAACGCCGTCGCTGCTTCGCTTTGGCTTACCGCCTTTTTGAAAGGTGTCAAGAACGAAGAAATCGCCACTCGTTCCGTTATAAAACGGGCTCGCTTGGTCGCTAAGTAAAAATGCGTCAGCAGAAGCGATTGCTTCTCCTGCGCCGCTTGTTGATTGTAGATTCCACCCATTAAAGGCAAGTAAGTTATCAGATTGGGCGTCTTCTATGATGGCGGCATTGAGTGCGGCAAGGCCGCTTAGAGTGAGTTGTTGGAGTTTTCTTTGTTGATCATCTATGACAATGTCTATTCTGCTTTGAAGCGCTTCCTCGTCAAGAATTCGTGAATCTTCAATACCACTTCTTTCAGCATCAAAGATGAGTAGATCGTTTGCCTCTTTTGTGGTGTCAGCTAGGGTTTCAGCATCAACTGCTATTTTTTCTCCTAGTGACTCTGTGCAATATGGTTGTGGTGCATCGTATTGGAGAAGCAAGTCAACGTTCTGTTCGACATATCTAGCTCTTTGCACTTGTACTGTGGCGTCAATAAGACCCGGACAGTACCGGGCTACTATTTGGGTTGCTGGAGTGACTGTGATTTGATCGGAGCCAAGTCTCTGGACATCACTCTCGGATTCACTTAAATCACCGTAAATGATTTCTTTTGGTTCCCATGTAGGGCTATCACCTGTTAGACCTATTCCATATATCCACCAGACAATTCCCATCACTAGCATCCAACCAAAGAACCCTGCCAAAGCAATTAGTGTTCCGAGCCGGTTACCAAGATTTGTGTTGAGAATTAACCATACAGAGCCAAATAAAACAAGTGAACCTACCAGAACGGTAAGAGCCCCTCTTATTTCTGGGTCCCAGCCAATACCGGCGACTATGTGCAGGAATTGAAATTTATCAATCATTCAAGTCCTCTCTCATATTCAACGATTGCAGCTATTTGTTCAAGGGAAAGCAGTGCACCTTCAAGTTCAGTAGCGTTTGGTCCAAATCCTGGCATTTGTCCTGATGGTTCGCACACCCCGTTGAGTCCGTATTGCAGGTTTGGCTCGCATCCGACTGAAATGAATGATGTCTGGTCTTGTGCTGAAGCAAACTGTGTTGTTACTCCGATAAGAGAAGGGCCAAATCCTCCTCCTCCAGGAACCTCTGGGTTGACCAATCCTTGCAAGCTGGGATTTGCCGCAAGCACATCATTGGCATTCCAAGAAGAGCCAGCAGTATGACATCTTGCGCAAGCATAGGCTCCTGCTCCTGCTGGATTATTAAAAAGATACTCGCCATATTTAACAACATTATTTTGAGCTAAGTCATCAATATGCTGATCGAGAAGTGCAAGTACTGCGTTATCAGCGATTTCAATTTCTTCTATTTCTGATTCAGGATTGGCTTTGACGATTCGTTGATTTTCTAGAGCGTCACCCAGACCGTCGACGAGTTGGTTATATGCTACTTTTAGTTGCTCATCAGTAGGATCGACTACGGAATCTCTTACGTCTGATAAGACACTTTCTCTGATGCCTTCTTTTACTTCGGCTGCCATCTGTTCAGGTGTTAACTGAATGGCTGCTAAATATGCAACAAGTTCTTCTATCTGCTGAGACGTTAAGGGGCCACCACCGGGAGCGCCCCAAGCAGGCATAGGTGACTGAGGTCTTCCATAGTTAAGGACGTGAGTAACTTCTGTTTCTGTGAAACGGTAGAGAATGGCGTTGAGAGATGGTGCAGTCCAGTTCACACCTGAGACATATCTTCCTTGCTCGTCCAGAATAGTGAATGCAGCTTGACCCCCAACCCCAGCAGCGCCATGACATTGAGCGCACAGTTCTTCGTATGCTTCTCCACCTCTACTTGCGAACTGGTTATCTGTGAGGTTGACGTATCCTTCTTGACGCCCAGGTTCTCCCAACCAGTAAAGAGGAAGGCAAAGAGCAATAATGATAAGTACAGCAACGCCTGCAGATAGAGCAATGTCTAGTCGCTTTGTTTCCAGCGTCTCGTCATCGTAATAGGGTTTTCTATTAGGAGCTAGCTCTACTTCGGCGCCTATTTCTTTTCGGCCTGCTCGAATATTGAACAGCACGTAAACAGCAAATCCAACAGCCACAATTATGGCTAGAACGAGGCCTATCGTTCTTGGTGTTGATGCTGCGTAAAGTGTCATGTTTCGTTATTTCTTTTCTGTTCGTTCGTTAGTGATCGGACTGCCCTATGCAATTTGGTCCCTCGGCCTCTTGACCTGTCGTGTTAGTACCTATTGGAGGTCCTTGAATAATCGTTCCTGTATCGACAATGAAGACGCCATCTTTAACTTCCATAGCGAACCTGTCCATTCCACGAGGGGCAGGACCTCCTCTTTTCTCTCCGACACGATTGTATTGTGAACCGTGGCAGGGACATTCAAACCATTGGGATGTTTGACATTCCGGGACTCTGCATCCAAGATGCGGGCACTTTTGATAAAGCGCTACAAGTCCACCTCTCATACCGCCTAACTCAGGACCAGAATAAGCAGCCTCTGCTTTTTTAATAGATCCAGCTGGGTATTTTGTAACCCACATTCTTCCTTCAGGAACATACAAAAACCCATTAGCTGCATCTATTCTTGCTTGAATATCTGTGACATTCCCAACTTTTATTTTGGAGCCGAAACCGCCGCTGCCTCCGCCTCCCCACAAGAAGGCCAGAACAGCTGCTCCAAAACTACTTATTGAGAGCCCCATTAATCCCACAATGCTTCTATTGAGGAATTGTCGTCTTGCCACGCCGACTGCTTCTTCATCTGGCGCAGTCCAAGGTACTGGTGCGGCAGTTTCTTGGATCTCTAATTCAGTTCCGCCTGCACGTTCAAGTACGGCTGCTTTTTCGATATCGCGTCCCGATACAATCGCTGGTTCACTTTCCGAAACAATTTCTTGGGCTTCAAGGTCACGTTGGCGTGTTTCTCGGCTTAGTTGACCTTCAACCCTCATTGCCTCGTTTCGCCTTGAAGCGGCAAGAAGTAGTAACGATCCCAGTATCACAACTGCAGGGATAGCGAATAGGAGAACTACCATTTTAGTCCACCTGAACGAGAGTAGGTTCGTTTAGTAACTGCGTTGGAAGAGTCTGTGCTTTGGATTTGGATCATAATTCGAAGAAAAGCCCGTCTGCCCATGGAAATATGAAGTTGAATCCTGGTCCTCTAAAGAATGAACCAATCATTACAAGGACAGCCCAGAACATAAGATGGACAGTCATGATTGAAATTGCAAACTTTCTATCTTCTGGTTTGTTTGAAGGGTTTTTATCAATGTATGGCGCAAGGATTAGTAGGAAGAGTGCCAATCCAGGAATTGTTACTCCAGCTACCATTGGATGAAACATTGTCAATAATTCCTGAAGCCCTAGGAAGTACCATGGCGCTTTTGATGGGTTTGGCGTCTGATTAAAATTAGCTAATTCCAGTAGCGGTGCGTTAACGAATATTGAGAACACTACACAGAATGCTGTAACGGCTAGAGCCGCAACAAACTCAACGATGAGAAGGTGAGGCCACACATGCACTTTGTCAACTGGTTTCAGTTTTACGTCTTGAATTGAACCAGATTTAACAACAGCTAATAGTCTTTGCGTATGTCCTGCTGGTCCAGTCGCGGATGCCGGAGGTGGTTGGGGAGATGTAATCTCTTCTGAAGCATCTTTAGTTGCGACTGCGGATGGTCTACTGCCAGCAGCTGCAGTTCGTTCAAGCAACTCTTCTGGGATCTTGCTTTCCGAAGCCGTTGCTTCAGTAGACGATGTATCGCCTCCAGAAGTAGCTCTCGCTTTAGCCTCTTGGGCTCGTTTTAATAAATGTTCTGGGATTTCAGCCATAATAATTCCTATCTTGATCTACAGCGGACCTGAGATACCTCCATCTTTCCTTACTCGCCAAAAGTGAATTGCCATAAAGATAACCGCAACAAAGGGAAGCATGAGAACATGCAACACATACCATCGAAGGAGTGTGTCTGTACCTATCTCAGCACCCCCAAGGAGCACGAACCTGACTTGATCTCCGAAAACAGGGGTATACCCCATCATATTTGTTCCTACTGTGACTGCCCAGAGTGCTAACTGATCCCAAGGTAGTAGGTAGCCGGTAAAGGAGAGGAGGAGTGTCAGTGTTAAAAGAATAACCCCAATGACCCAGTTAAACTCTCGTGGAGCTTTGTATGCACCGTGGTAGAAGACTCTAGCCATGTGGAGGAATACAGAGAGAACCATTAAGTGCGCCGCCCATCTATGCATGTTCCGGACGAGCAAACCAAAAGTTACTGAGGTTTGTAGTGTGTAAATATCATCCCATGCTTGAGCCGCTGTAGGGCGATAGAAAAACATTAAAAATATTCCGGTAACTGTAAGTAATATAAACAGGAAGAAGCTAAGTCCACCCAGACAGAGGGTGTAACTAACCTTTACGGCATGGCGCTTTACTTTCACCGGATGTAGGTGATAGATGAGGCTGTTCATAACAACGTAGGATCTATTACGGGGGCTATCGGAGTAGCCTTTTCGGAAAATTGATCCAGGGCGGAATATGGAGTTCCAAGCCTGTGATGATTTTGTCTTTTCTGAGATGTCAGCAAATTTCTCGCCTAGTGACTGCTTTGCCACGTTACTTTCCTACCTTCATATCTTGATTTTTAATTTTGATCTTGTTCTTTACCATTACTGCTTTAACCCAATCTCATTCCATAGCCGTAGCCATGACTTGGCATTCTTTGGTGTGTGTCACCATCGGCAGGCGGGTCTTCAATTTTTCCTAAGATGATCACTCCCGTTGGACAACGGTCAACACATAAAGCGCACCTAGTGCAGACATCATCATCGATCGTGAAAATTACATGGTCAGCGGGATCGTCACCCGGCTGCTCTGTACCTATGGCTTCATCAATAGCTTCGGTTTGAACCATGTGTATACATTTCCATGGACATATATCGACACATCCTTCACACATTATGCATTCTGATTGATCGATATGAATGAACTGTTTTGGTTTCACTGCTTTTGACAGCCAGTCGCGATCTACCTCTTGAAGTACATAATCATCGCGAAACTCTGGAAGTGGAGGGTTAGCATCAAGGACACCCATTATGAAGCTCCTTCTCTGAGTAAAGGCCGGCCGTAGGTTGATTCTTCGATTTCTGGAGGCGCTATTTTGCCTCTGTTCTGCCATACAGACCAAAGCGCAACATTTGCTACAAGCCCGAGACCATAAATGACTACGGTTATGAGGTGCCCAATAACAAGATAATTAATTTTGAATGGTAAGGCCCATTGTATGATTCCTTCACCATTGGTAAAACCGAGACCAGTGGGGCCAATGAGCTCTTTATCAGCTCTCCAGGATAGTCCGGCTTCGGTGAATGTCAGCCACTGGTGGGGGACCACTCCGTAAATCCAGAAGAGATACAAGAATACGTATACAGACCATACATTTGCTTCGCCCCATGTGGCTTCGTTTTCGATTGGTCTTCGTTTTGCATATTCTAATATTCCTGCAGTCATCAGGACAGCGATTATCCAACTTAAGACAAATGCGGTATTGAGAAAGGGGAACTGACGTCCATTCGCGTCTCTAGTGAGTCCTACCCAAATTGCAACGATTCCAAACGTAGCGACGGTTGACGTAATCATCGCTCCGTAAAATTTTGTTACTACTACATCAACAGGCCGTTTTTGAGCCACTTTTTTCTTCCCCTCGTGAGTGGTTCACAAGTAAACTTTTGCTCACTTTGAGCATAAGCGCTTATCTATTTTTACCACGACATTTTAGCTGTCTACACATCGTGGCACCCTTCTTAAAGAAAAGGGTGAATAATACTATTTAAGTTTATTTCTTGTTGATTTGTTTATTACAAAAGTTAGCGATTATTGCGGATTTTTTGTCTAAATTTATGTCACTATTCAGTGCTTCCTGACATATTTTAGGTAGGTCATATTTGGTGAGTGAAGTGTTTATGTTTTACCAAAAATTGATGTTTTATAATTAAAGTCTTCTTTTCTTCAAAATGAGGTTCTTTAACTAGGCGAAGATCAAGAATAGAGCACTATTCTGGGAGTGGCAGTTCTGATCTTTAGCTTTTTGTTAAGAGTAGATCTGTTGAGTGAAAAGAGGGTAGTCTACCGAATGCACAGATTCGACTATAAAAGATTTGAACGTATTGCTTTGTTTGCTAAAGGAAACAGTAATGTTGTTCTACAAATAGATACCTGCCTTGGAGGCTGCAGTGGTTGAGATACCTGATTATTTATTAGAGCGATCGCGAGAAGCTCGAGCTCGAATAACAGGTGCTGCACCTGCGAGCGACAGCCAAAGCGATTCCTCTGAGACAGCAGTTGTCGCAGCTACCGAATCTGCTCCAGCTGCGCCAGTATCTGCTCCACCTGAGATTGAGAAAATTGAACCTCCTAAACCGGTTGCTCCTTGGGTTATTGCTGCTAAAGAGCGAAAGAAAATCCCAGTTTGGATGGCCCCTGTAGCACTTTTCCTTCCAATCTGGGCATTTATGATTTGGGGTACTTTAGAAGCCCCAACATATGACGAGGAAGGACCAATAGCTGCTGGTGGTGCTGTTTATGCTCAATGTTCTGCATGTCATGGTGCTGGAGGTGGCGGTGGAGTTGGTTACCAATTGAATGATGGCGAGGTAATTAAAACATTCCCTGATGTTGAAAGTCATGTTGCTTGGGTGGTGAATGGTTCCTCCGCTGCTGGAACACCATATGGCGACCCAAACAGAGAGGGAGGGCAACGGATCTCTCAGAATCAGGGTGTCATGCCAAATTTCGCAGCACTTGAATCTTACGAAATTCTTGAGGTTGTTCTCTACGAACGAGTAACGCATGGCTTACAAGATGCAGGAGAGCTTGAAGCTTATGTTCTATGGGTAGAGTCGGGCGCAATACCTGATTGGGAACTTGGCGTTTCTCCGCAATCAATTTTCGCGAACTTTCTTGAGTTCCTTGAAATGAACCCAGAAGCAAAAGAAGCCTACGAAGAAAACTTAGAAGAAGCATCTGGGTGAAATAACGTGCAATCATAGTAATGTGATTGATCCGACTGATACTCAACAATGGAAAGAGCTATCCGAGCATAGTTCGTTGCTCAAAGTGGCGAGCTTGGAAGAATTATTGAATGATGACTCTTCGCGTATAGAGGATTTATCCTTTGAAGTCGGGAGTTTACATGTTGACTTTTCAAAGCAATTAGTTACTAAAGATACAATCAATAAGCTTGTGGCTTTGGGAAAGGAACTGAATCTTTCAGATAAGATCCATGATTTATTTTCTGGTGAAATTGTAAATATTTCCGAAAACCGTCCCGCTCTTCACACAGCCCTACGATTTTCTGAAAGCTCAGACGAAGGTGTGGGAGAAGTCGTAAGAGATGAACTTGAACGAGCCAGCGATTTTTCCCTATTAGTCCGGTCTGGGAAATGGGTGGGTACAACAGGTAAACCCATTACCACGGTTGTAAATATCGGTATAGGCGGGTCACACCTGGGGCCTGTTATGGCAAACGCTGCTTTACGTCCTTTTAGGAAAAACTCGATTAAGTCTGAGTTTGTATCAAATATTGATCCAGCGGACATTGATTCCAAATTGCATTTACTTGATCCTGAGACAACTATGTTTATTCTCAATTCAAAATCCTTTACAACTGCAGAAACAATTACGAATGCTGAAGCTGCTATTCAGTGGCTTACAAATTCACTGGGAACTGAGAAAGATTTTCTTGCACGACATGTTGTTGCAGTTACAGCTAATTCCAGCGCAGCAGAAAGCCTGGGAATCCCAAAAGAAAATATTTTTGCAATATGGGATTGGGTTGGAGGAAGATTCTCTATCTGTTCTTCGGTAAGCCTTGCAGTAATGATTTCAGTAGGACCTGAGAATTTTCAGCTTTTATTAGATGGGGCAAACAGCATAGATGAGCATTTCAAATCAACTGATTTATCGGAAAATATCCCTGTTCTAATGGGATTGATTGCTATATGGAACAGAAATTTTTTAGGATTTGGAAATCATGCATTGTTATCTTACTCGCAAGACTTGAGGTACTTTCCCCTATATCTTGAACAGTTAGAGATGGAAAGTAACGGAAAACAGTTTCGTGTTGATGGGGAAAGGGTTACACATCACACAAGTCCAGTTGTTTTGGGAGGAGTTGGAACGGATGCTCAACATAGTTTTTTTCAACTTCTTCATCAAGGGACAACAACTATTCCCTCCGATTTCATAGTTTTTTGCAAACCTTCCATGTCATCAGATGCTCTGCCTGAAGATACTTTCCTCAAACAGCACGAGGTTCTCGTCGCAAATTGTTTTGCCCAAAGTAAAGCGCTTGCTATTGGTTCCAGTCGTAAATCAGGAGAGAAAAGATCTGATGGAAACCGTCCAAGCACCACTATTTTAGGTACCCGCTTAGACCCTTATACACTTGGACAACTTGTAGCACTCTACGAGCATAAAGTATTCACGATGGGCGCGATCTGGCAAATAAATAGTTTTGATCAAGAGGGTGTTCAAATTGGTAAGACACTTGCAGCAAGTATTGAAAATGATCTTTCTTTATCTGAAGGCTTCTTAGACCATGACGCTTCTACGCAATCACTTCTATCTATTTACCAACAACGGAGAGGTTTGTAGTTTGATGGAAATGAGAACGAGTTTATTTCTGAGCTATCTCAGAAACTGTTTCTTCAGCAATTTCTAGAGTTTGTTCAATAACGTCTTTTGTGTGTGAGAGGCTTGGGAATAAGGCTTCATAAGGGCCTGGAGCTAAAGCAACTCCTCGTTTTAGCATTCCATGGAAGAATTTTGCATAGATGCCATTCTCTGCCGCTGATTGGGCTTCATCGAAATTGATTGGCTTTGACTTGGTAAAGAAAATGCTTAATAACGTTCCTACTCTAGGAACTACTGCTTCAATTTGAGCATTTTTGAATATCTCAGCTAAACCATCGCCTAAGTTCTTGGCTGACTCAGTCAGTGCTCCATATGCGGCATCATTATTGAGGATTTGTAACTGGGCTATTCCAGCTGCAGTAGCAATAGGGTTTCCCGACAAGGTTCCCGCTTGATACACATCTCCTAGTGGTGCAATATTGCTCATGATTTCTTTTGAGCCGGCGTATGCTCCCATTGGAAGACCTCCACCGATAACTTTACCGAAGCACCAAAGGTCAGGCTGCACTCCATACCATTGTGAGGCTCCCCCTTTGGATAGTCTAAAACCTGTAATTACTTCATCAAAGATAAGCAGAACGCCTTTGCTGTCACAGGCTTTGCGAAGCTCAAGTAAGAAATTTGGGCTGGGAGGAACGATTCCCATGTTGGCAGGAAGGGGTTCAAGAATTAAAGCGGCTATAGATTCATCAAGTTCGGGCAGCTCGTTCCAAGGGGCGACTATCGTATCTGCTACGGCGCTCTTGGGAACTCCTGCCGACCCTGATATGCCCTGATTAGCTACTCCGCTTCCTCCAGCAGCTAGAAGACTATCCGCATGCCCATGGTAGTGCCCTGAGAACTTCATTATCTTGTCTCGCCCGGTAGCACCTCTTGCTAGACGAATCGCAGTCATTGTCGCTTCCGTACCGCTGGAAACAAGCCGAACCATTTCGACTCCCTTTACTCGATTGCAGATTTGTTCTGCAATCGTAATTTCGGCAAGGGTGGGAGCCCCATACGTAGCTCCGTTGCCTGATGCTTGCTGAATTGCGTCAATAATTTGAGGGTGGGAATGTCCGACGATACCGGGACCGTAGCTCATTACATAGTCAATGTAACGAGTCCCTTCACTATCCCATACATATGGGCCTTCAGCTCTGCTGACAAAGTATGGAGTACCGCCTACTGACCTAAATGACCGAACGGGAGAATTGACACCACCTGGTATGACTCGATTGGCACGAGCAAAATAATCCTCATTTAGAGACATTCAGCTATTTCCTTCGCGAAGTAGGTCAAAATAAAGTTTGCTCCCGACCTTTTCACAGCAGTTAGTTGCTCAATCGCTACTTGTTTATCATCTATCCACCCTTTTTCCCCTGCAGCTTTAATCATGGAGTATTCACCTGAAACGTGGTACGCACCTATCGGAACATCAGTTAGTTCTCGGGCCTGAGCGATGATATCTAAGTAAGTTATGGCTGGCTTGACCATAATCATATCTGCGCCCTCATCAAGGTCTGCTTTAATCTCATTCATTGCTTCTCGCTTATTCCTCCAGTCTTGTTGATATGATTTTCGATCACTATTTTCTAGCGAGACATTCACAGCTTCACGGAACGGTCCATATAAACCGGACGCATACTTAGCTGAGTAAGCCAATATGGGAATGTCGACATTATTAGTTTCATCAAGTGCATTGCGTATGGCTGCTACTTGCCCATCCATCATTCCGCTCGGGGCAATTACATCAGCACCCGCGTTTGCTTGCGCGACCGCAATTTTTTTATACAAAACTAATGTCAGATCGTTATCTATTGATCCATCATCGTTAACTACCCCGCAATGTCCGTGGTCTGTGTATTCGTCCACACAGAGATCTGACATTATGACTAAATCATCCCCAGCGATACTCTTACAATCAGCTATCGCTTGTTGCACGATACCGTCTGGGTTCCAGGCCTCTGAACCAGTTGAGTCTTTCTTTTCTGGAATCCCGAATAGGATTATGCCTGGTATTCCAAGATTCATAATCTCATCTATTTCGCGTTTTAGAGATTCTCTCGTGTGTTGAAATACGCCAGGAAGCGAATCAATCGGTTGAGCTTCACTAATTCCTTCGCGTACAAACAAAGGTGCGACAAAATCATCAACATTGAGAGTTGTTTCAGATATTAGACGTCGTATTGCTCCATTTTTTCTGAGTCGTCGAAGTCTGTGCAATGGGAAAGTCACCTCTTCAGTATAAGAGTGTGTTTCTCCAGTTAGACCTAGAACGTTTGTTACGTTTAGTTAAGTAAATCACGCAAACATTTGAGGATGCCTGTTGAGTCGTGTGGGTTCGATTCACGATATACGGAAAGGTTTCTTTTTTTAATCTCTTCTGATGTTACTGGACCGATTGATATGAGCTTTTCGGGCAGGTTCTCTTTTCCATACATTTCTAAAAAGTTGACTACGGTTGATGGAGAAGTGAAGACTATGTAATCTGCATTGAGTTTATTAATATCAAATGGTTCAAATTGCTTTGGTTTAATTGTTTTGTATGAATGAACAAGATCCACATTCCAACCTCTTTCCTTGAGAACTCTGGGAAGTAGTTCTCTTGAATTTGCTGCTACAGGAAGCAGCACTTTATTATTCGCTTCTGGAGAAGGAAATATTTCTAATAGCCCTTCAGCAACCTGCTTATTTGGACGTAGGCTAATCTTGATACCAAGGTTACTTAATGTTTTTTCGGTACTAGATCCGATAACTGCTATTTTAGGAAACTCTTGAGTCCCGATCTTATCTACAGCTTTTACAAACTCGGTTACACCGTTTGAGGAAGTCAAAATGACCCATTCGTAGTCTAAGAGTCTCTGAATCGCATTTGTAAGGGAGGCTCCATGGTCATCAGGCAAAGCGATTTCAATTGTCGGGCGTGAGATGACGTTGAAGCCTGACTCAATTAATTCTTTGATTAATTCTTTGCCTTGGCCGGGGGTTCGTGTAATGACAACAGTGGGCTTTGTGTTGTTTGCGTTGGGAGTGGAGCACATTATCTCTTCTCTAATCTGTTGAGTAATTCGTTTGCTGCTAATTTTCCAAGATTTCTGGGATTAGAACTGACCCTATTATCATGAAAGTTTTTTCCGGTTTTGCTGTCTGATAGGAAAGACCGTATTCGTATTTGGTTTCCATCTAGAGTTGCGTGGGCACCGACTGGGTGGCTGCAGTCCGCTCCGATTTCCTTGAGGAAGGATCTCTCAATATCAACTAAATTACGAGTTGATGGGTTTTCAATTTTATTTAATGCACTAATTACATCAAAGTTGTCATGCAAGCATTCAAGTCCTATGGCTCCTTGCCCTACTTGTGGGACCATGACATCAACCTCAAGAATTTCAATAACGTCTGGAATTACTCTCAGTCGTTCTAGTGCCGTAGCAGCGATGATTATGGCATCAAAATTTTTAGCTTTTTCTAGTCGAGTATGAATATTTCCTCTCAGCTCATGGAATGAAATATCAGGCCTAATTTCAGCGAGTTGAGATTTTCTTCTGATCGATCCGGTTGCTACTCTAGCTTCTGGTTTGAGGTCCCCTAATGTGCTCCCTACTAATGCATCTCGGGGATCTCCACGGTCTGGGACAGCTGCCAGAACGAGTTCAGCGGGTGTATCTGAAGGAAGGTCTTTTAGCGAATGAACGGCGAAATCTGCTCGTCCGTGGATCACACATGATTGAACTTCTTTAACGAAAATGCCCTGTCCACCAATTTCATGGAGTGGACTTACCTGATCTTTGTCCCCATCAGTTTCGACAATCACCGGTTCAACTTGGTATCCATGTTGTTCAAGTAACGCCGCTATGTGATTTGTTTGCCACATGGCTAGCGGACTTCCGCGCGTAGCCGCCCTCAATTTCATTCTTATAGATTACTAGAGATTGAAGAGTTCACGAAGTGCGTCTGCTAAACGTTCACCCCGTGGTGAACCTGCTGCCTCATTGAGTGAAACAGAAGGGTCGTGAAGTATTTTCCCTAATATCCCTTGTGTGAGAGATTCAATTGCATCGCGTTGTTCGTCAGTAAGGCTCTCAAGCTTTGCTTCGTAACGTTTCAATTCAAGTTGGCGAATCTCTTCTGCTCCTTCTCTGAATTCTGCGATTAGCGGGGCAACTTTTCGTGCTGATTGCTGATCTAGAAAACGATTAGTTTCTTCACCTATAACTAAGCGAGATGTCGCTAGATCTTGTTCTTGTCCTTTGCGATGTGGTTCAACAAAGTCTTGAAGGTTATCCATGTCAAGTAGGGAAACACCTTCAATTTCAGATACTCCAGGATCTATATCGCGGGGTATAGCAATGTCAATGATTAGTAATGGTTTACTGATGTGCTGTGATAGATCGTCTTTCGAAAGAAGAATATCTGTTGCTGCTGTACTAGAAATGAAACAATCAAATTCTTTGAGTGAGGATGGTATTTGATTAATTTCAATAGCTTCACCACCAAATTTCTCCGACATTTTTTGAGCTTTCTCTAAATTACGATTTGAAAAAGCGATTTTACCAGTATCAAGTTTTGAGAGGGCGTTCGCCATTCCTTCGCCCATTTCACCAGCGCCTAAGATAAGAATATTTTTGCTCTCTAAACCTTTAAGGTTTTCTTCTGCCATCTCAATCACTGATCGAGCTATAGATGGAGCTTGTTTTGTGAGATGTGTTTCGTTTCTTATTCGCTTTCCTACTTCAAGAGCTCGGCGAAAAGCAGCGTTTAGGGTTGTCCCGCAAGTGTCTTCTATTTGAGCGGCCTGCCAGGCAACTTTCACTTGGTGTTGTATTTCATTTTCTCCCAACACAGCAGAGTCCAAACCGCAGCTAACAGAAAAGAGGTGTTTCACTGCCTCATCCTCGTAGTGTACGTACAAATAGTCGTTGAATTGATCAGCTGAAAGGTCGGATAGATCTGAGAAGAAATCACGAATGTCTTGGTATGCTCCATGAAATTTTTCAGCGAAGACATATACTTCAGTCCGATTACAAGTGGAAAGCAGAACGGCCTCGCTGATGTGCCTTCGGGACTTAACACTGAGCAGTGCCTTAGGGAGATCTTCATTAGAGACCGCAAACGACTCAAATAAATTGAGCGGCATAGTTCTATTGTTTAATCCGACTACTACAAGAGACAAACTGTGATTCCTTGTCTTTTACTTCCCATTTGTTGTATTACCATCATCGCTGATAAGAAACGCTCGTGCCAAACCAAAACCGTATAGATTCTGAGTTAAAGCACTTTCTATATCTAAATCTATCGGCTTTTATCTGTTCTGATAATTAGTTGATAGAAAAATTACCTAGCTAAAAAAAACAACTGCAATAAACTTGCGAAGAGGATTATTCCAATAAGAACAAAAACAGCTAATGAGGTTGCCTTTCTCATGGTTTTTCCTTGATTGTAATCATGGTTGGCGTTTCTTGGGGAGGTGAACCATTTTCAATTTTTATCTGTTGACCTTCGCTAGCCCTTATCTCTTCTGCAGCAGAGCGACCAAATGCGCACAATGATAGGAGGCCAGAAGAGTCAGTAATAATTCCTATTTCTGATTCCTGTATTTGATTAAATGCCTCGACTTTTCGGACTGTGCGAACCATATCTCCTACATGAATAACCAAGTTTTCGTTAAAGCCTTCAATATCCTCTTGAGATATATTCAGTTGCAAGTTCCCAAAGTGATCTTGCCAGAGAACTTCTGCGACAAGAAAGTTTCCCTCTACGGAGGAGACGGGCATCAATCCGGGCTGGAGAGAAAGTTCTGGTATTGGAGTCCCCAATTCTTTAATCGGCACTCCTGCGCATAAGTGTGCAGCTACAGGAGCAAAGATATCTCTTCCATCAAACGTCGATGAATATG
>CETH01003888.1_pt1 | contig 39863 bp, 42 predicted proteins | sample 361461 | NCBI WGS metagenome assembly CETH01 (sample SAMEA2622695, study PRJEB7988) | marine metagenome | isolation source: saline water (ENVO:00002010), including
TTTTTCTATGAATATGAAAAAGAAAATAAAGAAAATAAGATTAAAATTATTACATCCTATGGAGATATTGAAATTGAATTATTTAAAAATACACCTTATCACAGAGCTAATTTTATTTATTTAATTAAAAAAAAATATTTTAATAACACTACTTTTCATAGAGTAGTAAAAGATTTTATTATACAAGGAGGTAATTCAGATAGTTATGAAATATCAAAAAAAAGGACTATGATTGGAAAATATCTTCTTCCTCCTGATACAAAAAAAGGATATTCTCATAATAGAGGTATTTTGTCAATGCCAAGTAGTGAAATAGATAATCCTCATAAACTTGCATCACCATACGAATTTTTTATTGTTGTTCAGAAACCAGGAGCATATCATTTAGATGGAGACTATACCGCTTTTGGCAAGGTAATAAAAGGAATGGATGTTGTTGATAGAATAAATAAAGAGGAAACAGATAAGAGAGAGTCGCCAATTCATAATATTTATATGAAAATGGAAATAATACAATAAAATTTTCTTATTATATTAGCTTTTATAATAAGTTTTTATTATGACTATAACTCAACTTGAATATGTTATAGCTGTTGCAAAACATGGAAGCTTTACAAAAGCCTCTGAAAAATGTAATGTAACTCAACCAACACTTAGTATGCAAGTTCAAAACCTCGAAGAAGAATTAAAAATAAAGATTTTTATAAGGGGTACAAAGCCAATTAAATTAACAGAAGTGGGGAAAAAATTGATTGAGCAAGGTCAAGTAATTGTTAAGGAAGCTATAAAAATGAAAGATATAGTCATACATGAAAAAAATTACATTGGAGGAGAGTTTAAATTAGGAATAATTCCATCTGCTTCATCAATTATATCATTGTTTATAAATCCTTTCATTAAAAAATATCCTAACGTAAATTTGAAAATTAAAGAATTGAATTCTTCCGATCTAATAAAAAAAGTTCTGTCGGGAGATATTAATGGAGGAATTATATCTACTCCATTAAATAATGAACTAATTAATGAGATCCCTTTATATTATGAACCTTTTGTGGCATATGTGCCAATTACAAATCAGCTTTTTAAAGTCAAAAAACTTAAAGTTGAAGATTTAGAATATTCATCAATTTTAACATTAGAAGAGAAAAATAGTTTTACAAAACAAGTAGTAAAATTTATTGAAAATTTTAATAAAAAGATGAGTTTAAATATTAAAAGTTTTGAAACATTAATTCAACTTTCAGATCAAGGGTTTGGAATAACTTTACTTCCATTATTATATTCTAAAAATTTATCTAAAAAAAGATTAAATAGTATAAAATACTTTGAAGAACCTGAACCAGCTAGAGAAATAAGCATGATTTTTTCTAAAAATAAACTAAAAAGTCCTATAATCAAAGCTATATCTAATTCTTTAGAAAAAGTTTGTAGAGATAATATTAAATCAAAAAAGGTAAATATTATTTTTCCTTTTTAATAATCAATTATTTAATTTAAATCTTGTAAAACATTATTTTTCTTTGCATATGCCTTAACCCATTTATTAAGTAACAAAGTATCCTCATATGATAAATTTTCATAAGCTTTATTTAATTCTTTACGAAAAAGAATTGAGTTAAAACTTACTTTTCTTAAAATAAACTTATAATAATAAAGATTTCTTGACATATAAATATAATTACAATACAATTTATAATATTATATTAAAATTTAATGTTGTAGAAATGTTAAAAATTATTTAAATATTTATAAATTAAATATTAGATAACAGTCAAGAGTAATTTATAATCTATATATATTATATTTGCCAAAAATTACGGGGTGTAGCGTAGCCCGGTCATCGCGCCTGCTTTGGGAGCAGGAGGTCGCAGGTTCGAATCCTGCCACCCCGACTTTTTGAGATTTAATAAAACTTTATTTTAAAAATTATAATAATTAATTTAGCAGAACAATTTTACGGGATGTAGCGCAGCCTGGTAGCGCACACGCATGGGGTGCGTGAGGTCGCAGGTTCAAATCCTGCCATCCCGACTTTTTATAATACTAATAAAAATGGGTGTTAAAATATTTTATAAAGAAAATCAGGCTAATGGTAGTTTTAATAACGGAGAAATTCTTGAAAAAAAACCGATTGGTTTTTCTCTAGATGGTGGAAAATTAAAACCTTATTCTAATTTATTCTATTGGGCACATGCTTGGACACCCAATAAAAAAAGTACTATCGGTCTTCATCCTCATCAAGGTTTTGAAATTTGCAGCTTCATTTTAAAAGGAAATATAAATCACTTTGATACTAAGCTAAATAAATGGATTTCTCTATCAGAAGGTGATGTACAAATAATTAGATCTAGAAATGGTATTTCTCATTCTGAAGAAATAGGTAATAAGTCTGAAATTTTTCAAATTTGGTTTGATCCAGATATTTCAAAATCAATAAAAAAAGAGGCTTCATATTCCGATTATAAATCATCTGAATTTAAAAGAATTAAATCAAAAAATAAAAACACTAAAATAATAATAGGAAAAAACTCTCCTATTAAAATAGATAGTCAAGGAATATTAATTAATGAATATGAATTTCAAATTGGTAAGCATAATATGGATATTAAAAAAAAATCAATCCACTCAATTTTTATTATCAAAGGAAAAATTAAGTTAAAATCTATTGTATTAACTAAAGGAACCTTCCTAAAAATTGAAAACTTGAATTTTTTAAATTTTCAAGTTATTGAAAACTCAAAAATTTTTGAAATTATATCTCCATTAAACCCATCTTATAGAACATATTCTCAAAATAATTAATTAAGAAATTGACATTAATTTATTTGATATTAATTGTAAATTAGTCATCTAAAAAATATACTATGAAATTTCTAAAATTTACTCTATTATTTTTTTATGTATCGAATATTAGTTGTGCTCAGGAAAATTTTCCCCCAATAGATACTCCTGAAAAAATTAATTATACATATGAAACAGTTGTTAAAGATATAGATGTCCCATGGGGATTAGATTTTATTAATGAAAAAGAATTCCTTGTTACAGAAAAATCAGGACAATTATATAAAATTTCAAATAATGTTAAAACTGAAATAACTGGTTTGCCAGATGTTTATGTTAGAGGTCAAGGCGGTCTTTTAGATGTAGCTTTACATCCAAATTTTAAAGAAAATAAATTGATTTTTTTAACTCTTAGCACTAAAATAGGAGATGGTGATGGGGGAAATACAGCATTATACTCAGGTGAATTATATGAGAATTCCTTGATAAATCTAAAACTTTTATATAAAGCTTTTCCAAATTCTAAAAAAGGACAACACTTTGGATCAAGAATAGTTTTTGATGATAAGAATCATTTATTTTTTTCAATTGGAGACAGAGGAAATAGAGACGTAAATCCCCAAGATATTACGATTGATGGAGGTAAAATTTATAGATTAAATTTAGATGGAAGCATTCCAAATGACAATCCTTTTGTTAATGAAGCAAATGCCAAAAAAGCTATTTATTCTTATGGTCACAGAAATCCTCAAGGAATGGCAGTCCATCCAAAAACAGGAGAAATATGGGTAAATGAACATGGTCCAAGAGGTGGAGATGAAATTAATGTAATTGAAAAAGGAAAAAATTATGGTTGGCCTAAAATAACTTATGGAATTAATTATAGTGGAACAATAATTACAGATAAAAAAGCCTTACCAGGTATGAAACAACCTTTTTATTATTGGACACCTTCAATAGCTCCAAGTGGAATGGCTTTTTTAACTTCTAATAATTATAAAGGCTGGAAAAATAGTCTTTTTATCGGTTCACTGAAGTTTGAATATTTAGAAAGATTAGTAATCAAAAATAATAAAGTAATAAAAAGAGAAAAAATTTTGGATAAAATAGGAAGAGTCAGAGATGTAAATCAAGGACCTGATGGTTATTTGTATGTTAATATTGACGGAAAAGGAGTTGTAAAAATTATTCCTGTTAAATGAAAATATTTTTTATAATATACTTTCTATTATTAAGCTATTTATTTAATTTTTTGCAGAAAGAAAAAAGTTTTGAAAAAAGTATATCAGATGGAAAAATTATTTATCAAGATTTTTGTGTTCAATGTCATCTAGACAATGGTCAAGGGGTTGAAAAAATATATCCACCATTAAACAATTCTGATTATTTACTTGAAAATATTGATAAAAGTATTTATTCAATTAAATATGGTTTAAAAGGAGAGATAATAGTTAATGGAATAAAATATAATGGAGTAATGATTAATCAGGGGCTGGAAGATCAGGAAATTGCTGATGTAATGAACTATATAACAAATAGTTGGGACAATAATTTAAATATTCAAATAACAAAAAATAGAGTAAGTGAATTAAAAAAATGAATTTTTCAAAATCTGTTTATGCGTATATCATAATTTTAGTTTTGTTTATTATTTGGATGTTTTTTTTAGATACTCATTCATGGTTAATTCATAATGAATTAAATAAAGAAATAAATAAACTTGAACTGCAAAAAGAAGCTTTAGAAAAAATTATTGAAGAAGATAAAAAAGAAATTAAACTTTTAAATAACAATGACAGTTTAGAAAAATTTGCAAGAGAAAAATATAGACACAAAAAAGAAAATGAAACAATTTTTATAATTGAAAATAATGATTCTGTTAGGTGAAAAAATTTTTTAAATATTGTTTTTCTACATTCAATTATAAATAATTGTATTTTTAAAAAAAGATAATAGGTTGCTTTTTATGGGAAAAATTTTAGCAATAGCTAATCAAAAAGGTGGAGTTGGAAAAACGACAACTGCTGTTAATTTAGCAGCTGCTCTCGGTGTTTTAGAAAAAAAAGTTTTATTAGTAGATGCTGATCCTCAAGCAAATGCTACCTCTGCAATAGGGTTTTCAATTACTCCAAAAGATCAAGGAATTTATGAACTAATTTTACAATCAGTAAAAGTTTCTAAAACAATTATTAAAACAAAAAGTCCTAATGTAAATTTAATTCCTTCTCATATTAACCTAGTTGCTGCAGAGATTGAACTTATTAATAAAAGCAAAAGAGAATTCATGCTTAAAAAGGGACTTGAAACAATAATAGACGAATATGACTTTATAATAATTGATTGTGCTCCTTCCCTTGGATTAATAACTTTAAATGCATTAACTGCTGCTGACTCTGTTATTATTCCAATTCAGTGCGAATATTTTGCTTTAGAGGGACTTGGTAAATTACTTAATACAATTAAAAGTGTTCAAAAAACCCATAACCAACTACTTGATATAGAAGGGTTGTTATTAACTATGTATGATGTTCGACTAAGATTATCTAATCAGGTTGTTGAAGAAGTAAAAAAACATTTTGGAAAAATGGCTTTTAGAACTATTATTCAAAGAAATATTAAATTAAGTGAAGCACCCAGTTATGGTGAAGATATTATATCATATGATGCTTCTAGTAGAGGTGCTAAAGGTTATTTATCTCTTGCTAATGAATTAATTAAAAGAAATAAATTTTTAAAACATGGCTAAAACTAATAAAAGAAAAGCATTAGGAAGAGGGCTTTCAGTTTTATTAAACGATGAAAATAAAAAATTCAATATTGGAAATATAATTGAAATAGATTTAAATGATATTTCAATTAATCCCAATCAGCCTAGAACAAACTTTAAAAATGAATCAATCAATGAACTTAAAAAATCAATTAAGGAATTAGGCTTAATTCAACCTATCACTGTAAGAGAATTAAAAAATAATAAGTTTCAACTAATTTCAGGAGAAAGAAGACTTAGAGCCTTCAAATTAATGGGACTAAATAGCATTCCATCATATATTAGAAAAGCAAATGATATAGAATCTTTAGAAATGGCTCTTGTTGAAAATATTCAAAGAGAGGACTTAGACCCTATTGAAATAGCATTATCATACAATAAGCTCTTAAAAGAAATTAATCTAACACAGGAAGAACTTAGTTTAAGAATTGGTAAAGAAAGGTCAACTATCTCAAATTACATTCGACTTTTAAAACTAGACCCAATAATCCAATCAGGTCTTAGAGATAAGTTTTTGACAATGGGTCATGCTAGAGCACTAATTAATATTAAAGAAAAAAATAAACAAATAGAAATTTATAAAAAAATAATAAAAAATGGTATTTCTGTAAGAGATACTGAAAAGCTGTTACTTGAAACAAAAAAAACATTAAAAAAAGAAAGTGCTAATTATAAATCAAAATATATTAATCAAATTGAAAGTAAATTAAATAAAATATTTGATACTAATATTTCAGTTCATTCAAACAACTCAGGAAAAGGCTATATCAAAATTGAGTTTAAGTCTCAAGAAAATCTTGAAAATATTATAAATAAAATCAAAAGTGACTAATAAATTTTTAATTAGTATATTTTTTTGTCTTGTTTCTCTTTTAGTTAAATCTCAAGAGGCTGAAATAAATGATACTTTAAATAAAATCAATATAATTGGCAAAAACTCTAAAGTTCCATCTGCTCGAAAAATTAAATTAATTGAAGACCCTTTAACACCTTCCAAAGCTGCATTTTATTCTGCAGTATTACCTGGTTTAGGTCAGGCTTTTGTTGGAAAAGCATGGAAAATTCCGATTGTATATGGTGCAATTGGAACCTCATTCTATTACTATAAAACAAATAACAAGGAAATGCTAAAATATAGAAACGCATACAAAAATAGAATCAATGGAATATACGAAGACGAATATTTAGATATAATTCCTGAAAATGAAACATTATTAAAAGGAATGAAGTTTCATAAAAGTTATCGTGATATATCAGTGATATGTATAATTGGTTTTTATATGCTAAATATATTAGATGCTAATGTAAGTGCACATATGATGCAATTCAATGTAAATGAAGATTTAACATTTAATTCAAAATTTATTTTTGATAATAACATAAGTGGCGTTGCACTTTCAATAAAATTAAAAAAATGAAAATAGCTCTTCTTGGATATGGTAAAATGGGAAAGGCAATTGAAAAAATTGCACTAAAAAGAAATCACGAAATTATTTTCTTATTAGACAAAAACATAAAAAAAGGAAAATTATCTAATGCTGATATAGCAATTAATTTCAGTATTCCTGATTCAGCTTATAATAATATAATGATGGCTTTAAAATTAAAAATCCCTGTTGTTTCTGGAACGACTGGATGGCTAAAATCTTATAAAAAAATAAAAAAATATTGTCTTGAGAATGATTTATCTTTTCTTTACTCATCTAACTTTAGTATTGGAGTAAACTTGTTTTTTAAAATTAATCAATATCTCGCTAAGCTCATGAACAATTACAAAGAATATAGAGTTGAAATTGACGAAATCCACCATATTAATAAATTAGACAAGCCAAGTGGTACAGCTATAACCATTGCAGAAGATATAATATCAAATTCAGATTATAATAATTGGAAATCAACTGATGTCAATAATAGTATTAGTGATATATTAATAAATTCGACTAGAAAAGATGATTTACCTGGAACTCATAAAATTAAATATTCTTCAAAAATTGATGAAATAATAATATCTCATATAGCAAATTCAAGAGAGGGATTTGCATTTGGAGCCATTATAGCCGCAGAATGGCTAATAAACAAAAATGGTGTTTTCAATATGAATGATGTGCTAGATATATAATTATGACTATTCAAGAACTATTTATTTATTTTTTAATTTTTCAAGTTGTAAATTTTCTTGGAACATGGAAGTTATATATTAAATCTGGATTTAAACCATGGGAAGCTATAATTCCTGTTTACAATTTTATCATTTTAATGAAGATAATAAAACGACCCAGATGGTGGGTTATTTTACTCTTTATTCCAACTATAAACATAATAATGTTTATTGTAATATTAATTCGATTATTAAATGTATTTGGTAAAAATTCATACAAGGATTACTTTTTAATAATTATTACTTCAGGATTATACATATTTTACATTAATTATAATTCAAAAACTAAATATAATTCTGAAAGCTCAAATTCGTCAAATAACAACTTAAAAGAAACTATAAGTTCCTTAATTTTTGCAATTATTGCTGCAACAATTGTTCATAATTACATTATTCAACCTTATATAATTCCAACTGGATCACTTGAAAGATCTCTACTGATTGGTGATTTTTTATTTGTAAGTAAATTTCACTATGGAGCAAGGGCTCCAATGACTGCTCTTTCATTGCCAATGGTTCATGATACAATTCCATTACTAAAAATAAGATCTTATTTAAAAAATCCACAATATCCATACTTGAGACTTCCCGCCGTTCAAAAGATAAAAAGAAATGATATAGTTGTATTTAATTGGCCAGCAGATACTGTTAGAAAATTTTTTGTAAAGGAAAAAGGTGTAAAAAAACCTATTGATAAAAAATCAAATTATGTTAAAAGATGTGTTGGTGTTTCAGGGGATACTTTAGAAATTATTAACGGTTATGTTTATATTAATGGCAAAAAAAATATTCTTCCAGAAAGGGCTAGAGTTCAATACAATTTTAATGCATATAGCAATGAAGGTATTTCATCTAGAAAGCTCTTAAAATTGGGTATTGGTGATTTTTACAGAAAATTTAAAATAGATAATATAAATCAAATTTCATACAATGAAATATTACCTTATTTGGTTGGAACCTCAGGAAATACAAGAGAAAATTTTGTTGTAATAACAAAGAAAAATGGACTTCCAATGAAACTAATAAATAAATTAAATTTAAAAATATCTGAACTTTTGGAAGTAGAAAAAAAGTTAACACTTACAATAAAAGAGTCTATTTTGTTAAAAAACCAAAAATGGATTGATAGTGTAGTAATGGATGTGAATAATTCCAAAACACCTAATACAGATTTTTTTCCAAATAAAATTCCTTATAATTGGAATGAGGATTTCTTTGGGCCAATTATTATTCCCAAGAAAGATCAAACTATAATAATTTCTAAAAAAAACCTTCCTTTATATAAAAAAATAATTGTTGATTATGAAAAAAACAAATTAAAAACAGATAAAGAAAACATTTACATCAACGGGAAAAAAGTCAGTGAATATAAGTTTAAACAAGATTATTACTGGATGATGGGTGACAATAGACATCAATCTGAAGATAGTAGAGTTTGGGGGTTTGTGCCAATTGATCATATAGTAGGAAAACCTGTATTTATTTGGTTTAGTATCGATGGAATAAATGATGGCATAAAAAATTGGAGAATTCGATGGGATAGAGTTTTCACAACAGTTGATGGTCCTGGAAAAAGAATTTCATATTTTCCTTATTTTATTTCAGTAATAATTATTTGGCAACTCATAGTTTTTATAAAAAAATTAATTAAAAAAAGTGATTAATGATCGATTTAATTACTCCTAGTTATCTTCCAAGTATTTCATATATAGCATGGTTAATTAAAAAAAAAATAATTTATTTCGATTTAACTGATAAATATAATAAACAGACATACAGAAATAGGGCAGAAATTTATGGTGCAAATGGAAAATTAATTTTAACAGTACCTATAATTCACATTAAAAAAAAACATCAACTAACTAAAGATGTAAAAATTTATTACGATAAAAATTGGCAAAATAATCATTGGAAATCTATTTGCTCAGCATATAGATCTTCTCCCTATTTTGAATTTTATGAAGAAGATTTTTTTAAATTCTATTTCGAAATTAATGAAAAATCACTCTTTGATTTTAACATAAGATTAATGTCAAAAATTTTAAGTTTAATTAATCACCCTTTTAAATATAAAACTAAATGTTTTAATAAAAAAAATCATAAAAAAATATATACTATAATTAATGCAAAAAAAACAAATTTTAAAACACCTAAATACAATCAGGTTTTTTCATGCAAACATGGTTATATAAATAATTTAAGTATCCTTGATGTATTGTTTAATTTGGGTCCTGATACAATGGATTATTTAAAATCAATAAATACTAAGTTTTAAAAATTAATTAAATTCAATTTTTGCCATTATTGGTTTATGATCAGACAATTTATCGTTGAAAGTTAAAAAAGATAGAACTTTTAATCTTTTATCTACAAAAATATAGTCTATTCTCAGTGGAAAAAATCCAAAAAAATAAGTATGTCCAAAACCATCTCCAGCTTCAACAAAAGCATCCTTTTTTCCAAAAGATAATTCTTTATAAGGAATTGAAAATGGGTTATTATTTAAATCTGTACATATAATCGTAGGAATTTTAATTTTTTTCAAAAAATCAATCGTTTTTGAAACCTGGTTTTCTTGTTTATTAAAAGTTTTTTGAATTTTTCCATTTAAACTAAATAAATTTTTGTTACCAAAAAGACTATCTTTTCTAGATAAACCAATAGATTCATAGTGAACATTTATAATTTTTAAAGTATCTCTTCCTCTTTTAACATCAATATAAATTCCCCCATGATTAGAATCATCAAAATTAATTTTCCCTTTGTTAATAATTGGAATTTTTGAATAAATACATGAGCCTCTATTAACATTAGATCCAAAAGAATTAAAATATTTATATGGATAATTACTAAATTCAGGAGATAAGTTATTATCAAATTCTTGAAAACAAATTATTTCAGGGTCTTGATTCTTTATAAAATTTTCAATAGATTTTGGAATATCCTTTTTTTTAATCCATTCGTAAACATTAAAATTTCTAACATTAAAACTCATTATCTTTAAACCTTTAGATGAAACAATAGCATTATTTGGAAATTGATATAATAAAAACCATTCATTAAAACTTAACCCAAATGAAATAATAAAAATAAACAAGGGCCATTTTAATAAATAAACCCAATAAACGAAGAAAACAATATTAATTAAACAAAAAATTGGAACAAATAATTTTAATAAATCAAAATTATATGATGAATAGTTTGATTTCATTAAAATAAATTGAACTATAACAATAAATATGTTTACAATGATCAAGAAATAATTGAAAATTTTTAATCTCATAAATTAAAAAGAAAACTACTTTTCTCCATTTTTAAAAAGGAAATCTTTTTCCTTCTGACTTAAACTATCATAACCCGATGAACTTATTTTATCTAAAATTTCATCTATTTTCTTTTGTTTTAAATCTTTCTTTGACAAATCATTAAATTCAATGTTTATGATTTTATTTTCTTTCTTTTTAGACTTTTTAAATATATTAAAAATGAATGATGAAAATGACTCAAATATATCTGATCCGGTTTTAATTTTTTGAGCATAAAAAAAACCTACAAATGATCCCCCAAGGTGCGCAAAATGACCACCAGCATTACCATATGGGATTTGAATGATATCAAATAAAACAAAAAACAGTCCTACATATAATAATTTTATATTAAAAAAAAGTATTTTAATTTCATAATTAGGGTTGTAAACACAAGTAAAAATTAGAACAGCCATTACACCAGCTGAGGATCCTATCATTGATGATTGAGAATTAAAAAATATTGGAAAAATATTATAACAAAAAATAAAAATAATTCCTCCAAATATTACACCAATAAAATATGTAGACAGAAGCATTTTATTTGGAAATAAATTTAAATAAATTTGACCAGAATAGAATAGAAGAACCATATTCCAAAACAAATGAAAAAACCCAGAATGAAAAAAAGAATATGAAAAGATTGACCAAGGCTTAAAAATTATTTTTTTTAATTCTGATGAAAGTTCAAACCAAGTAATTATTGAAATATTTTGGAACCCAAATAAGTAAAAAAAAGTATTAAAAATATAGGGTAAAACAAAACAAACTATATTCCAAAAAATTAATTTTTCAAGAAAATCTAAGTTTTGAAACTTCTCATTTATTTTATTAAATATAGTTCTTAATTCCATCTGTTACTATTAAACTGATTTCGTTTCCAATACCACATCATTATTAATCCTGTTATTGCTCCACCTAAATGAGCAAAATGAGCAATTGGTCCTATTGAATATGAAGTAAAACCAAAAAACAAATCTCCTAAAATCAAAATTGGAACTAATATTTTTGCTTTTACGGGAATAGGAGGAAATAACAACATTAATTGAGCATTAGGAAATAAGATTGCAAATGCAACTAAAACTCCATAAAGGGCACCTGAAGCACCTACCATTACGGAATTGTAAGAGGACAAAGCAGTCGAGAAACTTGAAGTTAAATCTCTTGTGTTAATTATTTCTATAACTGAATTTGGAAGATATCTCGTCTGATAAAATGTGTCTATTTGATTATTATTTAGTCCAAACGAATATAAAATTTCATTCAGATTATTAATTTGATAATTATAAAGCAGTAATTGAAGAAATGCAGCTCCTATACCTGTAGATAAATAAAAAAAGATAAATTTATTCCTTCCCCACATTTGTTCAAGGGGAGTTCCGAACATCCATAATCCAAACATATTGAAAAAGATATGTGCAAAATCTCCGTGCATAAACATATGGGAAATAATTTGCCAAGGTTGAAACTTAGGGTTTTGAAAATAATGTAATGCAAACCAATCATATACCTTTTCACCAATAGATATAGTTGCAAAAAAGAAAATTATATTTATAATTAATAAGTGCTTTACAGTCTCTGTAACATTTCTCATTAATTTATTTTTTTTTCAATTTCTTTCTCACTGAAAGTTATAAAAATCTTACGATTATAAGGACATAATAGATTTTCTTTACATGCAAAAAGATCATCAACTAAAGCCTTTTGTTCATCAATCTTTAAAGTTACTCCTGATTTTACAGACAAGGATTTAGCTAGATTTTTAGCAATATAATCTGCTTGACTTAAGCTATTAAAATCAACTTCAGCGTTATTTAAATCTAAAAAATTTTCAATTGAATCCTTAATTTGATTATGAGATATACCAGAAGGTGCACCTTTAATTATTAATTCACTTTTTTTTAATTCAGTTTTAAAACCAAAGGATTTTAAAATTTCATAATTCTCATTAAAAAATATTAGTGATATTTTTTTAACATCAATTATAATTGGAAAAACCAAGTTTTGACTAATTACTTTCTTTGAAGTAATTCCCGATAAAAATCTTTCATATAAAATTCTTTGATGAGCCCTATTTTGATTAATAATAATTAAACTAGATTTTAAAGGAGAAACTATATATTTAGAAAAAAGTTGAAAAACTTTTTGAGATTCTATAGAACTCAATGCTTTTTTTTTAAAATTAAAATTTTCAGAAAACAGATTTGTTTCTCTAATATTGTCTTCAAATAAACCAATAGAAGAGTTAAGATCTTTAGTTTCTGATTTAAAAAAAGGATTGAATTTTGAGTTTATCTCAAGGGTAGGATAATTAGGTTTTTTGTTATTAAAATCATAAGGGGTTTCTATAATCGAATTATTGTTAAAATCTAATGATGGTGTTATCTGAAAAACACCTAACGAATGTTTAATTGAAGATTTTAAAATAGCAAAAATACTTTGTTCTTCTTCAAACTTCACTTCAGTTTTAGTAGGATGAATATTTATATCAATTTTACTCGGATCAATACTAAGAAAAATAAAATATCCAGGATGAAATTCCTCAGAAAGTAACCCTTTATAAGCTGAAACTACAGCGTGATTAAGAAATGGATTTTTAATAAAACGATTATTAACAAACAAAAACTGATGACCTCTTGTTTTTTTTGCAAAATCAGGTTTAACTATGTATCCATCTAAATTTGCAACTGAAGTTCTTTCTTTTATTGGGAGTAAAAACTCATTAATTTTATTTCCAAAAATTGAACAAATCCTTTTTTTAATATTATTAGAAGGAAGATTGAATAACTCTGTTTTATTATGATGAAATTTAAATTTAATTTCAGGATGAGCTAAAGCTAATCTATGGAGTTCATCAATACTTTTTTTTAATTCAACGTTATCAGATTTTAAAAAATTACGTCTTGCAGGTACATTATAAAATATTTTTTTTACGTTAACAGATGTGCCTTTTTCTATAGATGAAACTCCTTCTTCTTGAATTTTATCACCATGAATTATAATCATATTTCCTAATTTATGATTTGATTGATTTGTATGAATTTCAACCTCAGAAATTGAAGATATCGAAGATAGAGCTTCACCTCTAAAACCTTTGGTTTTTATTTTAAATAAATCATTAGAACTATTTAATTTAGAGGTCGAATGTCTTTGAAAAGAAATTCTTAAATCTTTTTTTGACATTCCTATGCCATCATCAATGACTTTAATTAGAGTCTTACCTGAATCTTTTAATATAATTTGAACAAAAGAAGCATCTGCATCAATAGAGTTTTCAACAAGTTCTTTTAAAACAGATGCAGGTCTTTGAATAACTTCTCCAGCAGCAATTTGATTAGAAATATTTTCCGGTAAAATTTTAATTATATCCATTCAACTTTTATTATAGAAAATTGAAATATCAAAACCTAAAATATATAATGAAATAAAAGTTAAAAGCAGAATTATTAAAATTAATCTAATTGAAATCCTATTATTCTTTCTTGTTCTCATTTTTAATCTTTCATTATCCCAGCTTTCTCTATAATCATTAGCATTAAATGTTTCTCGATATTTATAAAATTTAGAATCAAAATCATAAATATTCCCTATTGATTTTCCAGAGTAATATCTTGGAGTATAATTAAACCTTCGATTTTTTTTCTTTTTAAATGGATTTAAACTGTTCATTTCAAATACTTTAAAAGTTTTTAAGACTGAATCTTATTTTTATTAAGCAAAGCCATTTCTACAGCAGCTAATGCAGCTTCATCTCCTTTATTTCCATATTTACCTCCGCTACGATTTATTGCTTGTTCTAAATTGTTATCGGTTAGAACTGAAAAAATAATAGGAACATCAAATAAAATATTTAGATCTTTAACACCATTAGCTATAGCATTACTTAAAAAATCAAAATGTTTTGTTTCACCCTTTATTAAACTCCCAATAGCTATTACTGAATCCGGTTTATCTTTTATTGCAAGCTTACATCCAAAGATTAGTTCGAAGCTTCCAGAAACATTAATTCTACTAATATTTGAACTTTGAACACCAAGTTTTTTTAACTTTAGAAAAGCAGCTTCATATAAAGATTCAGTAATTTGAGAATTCCACTGAGATACTACAATAGATACTTTTAACGAACTTCCATTTAGATCTTTATTTTTATTTAAATTCTTATTTTTTTCAACTCTAGACATCTATTTCAATGATGTTTCAAGACGGCCAATTTGAACGTCAACATAATCTGACTGTTCCGATTCAGGAAAATCTCTTTTTATTTTTTTTAGCAGATCAATGGATTGGACAATTTTACCTATTTTGGATCCTGTTATTGCTGCTTTATACAAATATTTAGGAGTACTAAATAAATTCTCACTTACTTCTGAAGCTTGAATATAGTATTCAAAGGCATCTTCTAATTGTCCAATTTCAATAAAAGCATCACCTATTGAACCCTTTGATAGAGCACTTAATAAAATATCATCACCTTTAAATTGATCCAAATAGTGAATAGCATTATCATAATCTTTAAGATTCAAATAAGCCATTCCAGCACTATAAATTGCTAATTTAGCAGCAGGAGTGTTTTCATAGTTTTCAATAATATCTAAAAATCCGTACTTACCCTCACCTCCGTTTAAAGCTCTAAGGAAAAAGGAATCTGATTTAACGGAGTTTAATGCTAAATCAAAATAAATCTGAGCTTGATTTAACTCACTTATTGCTTCTTTAGCTTTTGGTTCAAAAATAAATTTATTATAACTTAAATACGATAAAACTGATAAAATTATAATGCCAATTGCAATTAAAATTACATTCTGATACTTAGACACCCACATTTCCGTTTTTGATGCTGTATCATCTAATTTTTCAAAGACTTCTGCAGTTTTACTTTCTTCAACTAAAGTGTCATCCTTAGAAATTGAAATAGATTTTTTATAACCTCTTCTTTTATAAGTTGCCATTAAATAAATTTTTTCCAAAATTAAATTTTTTTTTCTTAACTAAAGACATTCATATCCAAGAATTATGAATTTATCAATTCAATTAAAATCAAGAAAAAATTTACTTTTAATAAATTGATACCAATATATTTGCTAAATAATTAATTTAAATAACTTAAATGTTTTTACATTTTTTAAATCTTTCATTTTATAAAAACTTTAGTAGCAAAAAATTCAACTTTGAATCTAAAATTAATTGTTTTATAGGTAAAAATGGTGTAGGGAAATCTAATATATTAGATTCTATTTATCATCTTGCATATGGTAAAAGTTTCTTCAACCCATTATCTTTTCAAAATATTAATTTTGAGTCTGATTTCTTTGCAATTGAGGGACATTTCGAAAAAGAAGAAAAAACTGAAAAAATAATTTGTGGATTAAAAAAAGGAGAAAAAAAAATCATAAAAAGAAATAACATAAAATATAAAAAAATTTATGATCATATAGGTTTGATTCAAACTGTCATGATATCACCATTAGATCAAGACTTAATATCAGATGGAAGTTTTATTAGGAGAAAATTTATTGATTCAATAATTGGTCAGGTTGACAAAGTATACCTTAAAAATTTAGTTGAATATAAAAAAGTTATTACTCAAAGAAATAGTCTTTTAAAATTTTTTTCAGCAAATAGAACATTTGATCAAGAAACTCTAGAAATATATAATCATCAACTAATTAAACTGAATCTCCCCATTTTTAAAAAAAGAAAAGAATTTATCTCAAACTTCATTAATATATTTACGGAAATATATAATGACATTAGTGACAAAAAAGAATATGTTAATTTAGAATATAAAAGTGATTTATTTCAAAATGATATTGAAGAAATTTTAAATAACACCCTAAAGATTGATAAAATTAATCAACATACAACTAAAGGAATTCATAAAGATGACTTACTTTTTTCAATTGGAAACCACTCTATTAAAAAATATGGAAGTCAAGGCCAGCAAAAAACTTTTTTAATTTCATTAAAGCTTGCTAAATATTTTTTCATAAAATCACAAACTGGTAACTCACCTATTCTTTTATTTGACGATGCGTTTGACAAGTTAGATCAAGAAAGAGTATCATTAATTATCGAAAAGGTAAAACAGAATAATTTTGGTCAAATATTTATCACAGATACTCATTATGACAGAACAGTTAAAGCTTTATCAGAAAACAAATCAGAATATTCAATTTTTGAATTATAGTTAAATTAAATGTCTGAAAATTTAAAAATAAAAAAAATATCAAGTATTATAAATGACATTATAAGTCAAGAGCAATTAGTAGATGGCATTAATAATGTCAAAGTAATAAATAGTTGGAAGAAGGTTGCGGGCAAAAACATCATAGCTTATGTGACTAAGATGAAGTTTATAAATGGAAACTTGCATGTTAAATTAAAATCAGCACCTCTAAGAAGTGAACTTAACTTTAACAAAGAAAAGTTTCTAGATGAAGTTAATAAAGAACTTAAAGAGAAATTAGTTAAAAAAATTTTTTTTAATTAGAATAATTCACTTTCAGAAAAATGGAAATTTATCTCAATTTCAGCATTTTCATCACTATCAGATCCATGAATTCCATTTTCAGCTTTTGAAGTTGCATATAATTTTCGAATTGTTCCTTCTTCGGCTTCAGATGGGTCTGTAGATCCAATTAATTTTCTGAAATCTTTTACAGCATTATCCTTTTCTAAAGCAGCAACAACAACTGGACCTCTTGTTATAAAAGAAACCAAATCATTGAAAAATGGTTTTCTTGAATGGATTGAATAAAATTGTTCAGCTTGAATTTTAGTAAACTTAATTAATTTCAATCCTATTATTTTAAATCCTGAGACACTAATCTTGTCTAATATAGAAGTAATAAAACCTTTTTCTACAGCATCAGGCTTTATCATTGTAAATGTTCTATTATTCATTTTTTTAATTTATTACAAATTTAAAAAATGTAAAATTATTTACTATATTTTTTTAAAACTAAAGTTTTTTCAAGTTGTAAAGAATTATCTTAGCTTATCAATGAATGAAACAAAAATTAAAAAACTTGGTAATCTCATATCAAGTCCAAAAAAAATTGTTATAATTCCTCATAAGAATCCAGATGGGGATGCATTAGGTAGTTGTTTAGCTTTAATGCATTTTCTAAAAAACAAGTCTCATGATGCAAACATAATTTCTCCGAATGATTATCCGAATTTTTTAAAATGGTTACCTGGAGAAAATTCTATTATTAAATTCTCAAAAAATAAAAAATTAGTAAAAAGTATAATAAATAATGGTTCGTTAATCTTTGTTTTAGATTTTAACGATTTAAACAGAATTGGAGATTTAAACGATATTGTTAAAGATTCAAAATCAAAAAAAATTATGATTGACCATCATGAAAAGCCAAAAAAATTTGCAGATTTAGAATTTTCCTATCCTGAAATTAGTTCAACTTGTGAGATAATATACAACATTATAGAAAAACTTGATCCTCTTTCAATAAACAAAAATATTTCAACATGCTTATATACAGGAATTATGACCGATACAGGTTCATTCAAATATCCTTCAACTACAGATAAAACTCACAAAATAATTTCCAAATTAATTAAAAATGGAGCTGAAGGATCAAAAATTTACGAAAAAATATATAATGAATTCTCATTAAACAAACTTAAACTTTTATCAATTTGCTTAAATAATATCAAAAAAGTTGAAAAATTACCAGTTGTTTATATGACTCTAAATCAAAATGAATTAGATAAATGTTTTTTTAAAAAGGGAGATAGTGAGGGTTTTGTAAATTATGGTTTATCTATAAAAGGAATAAAACTTTCAATTATTTTAATTGAAAATAAAGAAGAGAAAATAATTAAAATGTCATTTAGATCAAAAGGGAATTTTCCAGCAAATTTATTTGCAGAAAAATTTTTTAATGGAGGTGGTCACATAAATGCTGCTGGAGGATTTTCAAAAGAAAATTTAACAGAAACTGTTACTGAGCTAATTATAAATTTAAACGATTTTTTTAATGAGGTTTAACAACTTAATATTAAAAATTTTCTTTATAACTTTTTTTTGTGCTTGTAATAATCAAGAAGCAAGGAAGCCAGTTAATTCAAATAAAAATTATTTTTTAAAACAGTCTGCAAAAAAAAACAAAAAATTATTTTCTTACGAACAAAAATTAATTCAAAAAGCAATAAAAAATGATTCATCTTTCATTTACAAAAAATCAAAATCAGGATTTTGGTATACCTATTTAAATGAGACAAATAATTTAAAACCTAAAACTGGAGATAAAGTTAAGTTTAACTATTTTATTCAAGATTTAGAAAAGAACATCTTGTACAAAGAAAAATTAGATACAATAACTTATTTCATAGATAAAGAAGAAATTCTTCCTGGAATAAGAGAGGCAGTGAAAGTTTTAAGTGAAGGAGAAATTGCTGTTTTTCTTTTTCCTTCATATCTTTGTTATGGTTACCAAGGTGATGGAGAGAAAGTTGGTGTTAATCAGCCATTAAGATTCACTATTAATCTTCTATCTATTAATAAATAAAAAAAATGAGCTATAAATTACTTTTTTTAATTTTATCAATTTTTATTTTTAGTTGTAATTCTAAACATTCTGACATAGACCCTGGCATCTATGCTGAAATTCAAACTAGCAAAGGAGATATATTGCTTAAATTAGAATTTGAAAAAACTCCTATAACTGTTGCTAATTTTGTCTCTTTAGCAAAAGGTAATAATGACTATGTTTCTGAAGAATATAAAAATAAAAAATACTACGACGGAATATATTTTCATAGGGTAATATCTGATTTTATGATACAAACTGGGGATCCTACCAAAACAGGATCAGGTGGGCCTGGATATAAATTTGAAGATGAAATTACAGATTTAACACACTATAAACCTGGAATTCTATCTATGGCAAATGCAGGTGTAAATACTAATGGAAGTCAATTTTTTATAACTCATAAAGCAACTCCTTGGCTAGATGGTAAACATACTGTTTTTGGAGAAGTAATTAAAGGACAAAATGTTGTTGATAGCATTGAACAAAATGACATTATAGAAGAATTAAGTATTATTAAAAAAGGAAAAGAAGCTAAAATGTTCAATGCTCCTAAAATTATTTCTAACTATTTTAAAGAAAAAGAAAAAATTATAGAAAAAAAAAGGTATGAAGAAAAAGAACTTATTAAAAATATAGTTGAAGGAATGACTCAAACATCTAGTGGTCTTTGGTATAAAATAATTAAAAACTCCATAAAACCTAAACCTAAAAATGGAGAAATGGTTAAAGTTCATTATACAGGAATGCTTTTAAACGGTGAAGTTTTTGATTCTTCATATTCTAGAAATATGCCTATTGAGTTTATCTTAGGAACTGGAAGGGTTATTAAAGGATGGGATGAAGGTATATCTTTAATCCCAATAGGTGCTTCTGCCAAACTTGTAATTCCTAGTGGTTTAGCATATGGAGAAAGAGGTGCTGGAGGTGTAATTCCTCCTAATTCAACTCTAATTTTTGAAATTGAGGTTATCGATTCTAAAAAATAATGACAAATAAATTAATTATTTCATTATCATTAATCCCTCAATTTTTTTTTTAAATTGGATAAAAGAAAAGCCAAATTTAATTGAAAAATTTTTTAGTGAAAACTTATATGAAGTAAACTATAATGCATTAAACTTTATTACATCGAAATTTTATATATCTATAGGAGATCTAATTTATTTGTCTTTTTTTATTATACTGCTTGTTACCCTTTTTAATTTTTTTCTGAATAAAAAAAAGAACCTAATAAAAATAATGTTAAACTTTATTTCATTTTTTTCTGTTTTGTTTTTCTTTTTCCATTTAGTATGGGGTATGAATTATTACAGAGTTCCTCTACATAATAAAATTAATTTAAAAACAGATTATAATTTAAATCAATTGTCAAAAACTTTAAATACATTGGTTAAAAAATCAAATGATTTACATTCAAAACTAACTGCTAATGATTCAATTCCAGTCTACGTTCCATATGATTTGAATACAATTTCTAGAATAATTGAAAGAGATTTTAAATTTTATGAATATTCTAAAAAAATTAAACCTAAAATAAAAAATTCACTTTTTAGTAATATTTTATCATTTATGGGATTCTCTGGATATATAAATCCTTTTACATTAGAAGCACAAATAAATATGAAAATTCCCAAACTGAATTATATTACCACAGCTAGTCATGAAATGGCTCATCAATTAGGAATTTCTAACGAAAGTGAGGCTAATTTTGTTGCTTTTATTTCAAGTATAAATAATAATGATCCATTTATAAAATATGCTGGATATATTTTTGCATTAAAATATTGTTACAATGATTTATACAATAAAAATAAAGACATAGCAATAGAAATTTTTTCTAAATTAAATATTGGTATTGTTGAAAATTTTAAACAAGATAATTCCTTTTGGAAAAAGTATAGTAATCCAATTGAACCATTTTTAAAAAAATTATATGGAATTTTCTTAAAAAATAAGGGGCAAACCAAAGGCATAAAAACATATAATCAACTGGTAAAATATGTTGTTTCGTATTTTGAGTCAACTAATTATAAATAAAAAATATTTGAATTGAAAATAATTACAAGTAATAAAAACTCATTAATTAAAAAAATCAAGACTCTTCAAAGAAAATCAAGTCAAAGAAAAAAAAGTAAGAGTTTTGTTGCTGAAGGAGATAAAGAAATAGAAAAAGCTCTAAAAAATAAATATGAAATAGAAAGTCTTTTCATAAGTGAAAATTCTTCTTTAATTGTCTTTAATAAAAAAGACAACTTATCTCAACATCTTAAAAATTGTTTTTTAGTAAAATCAGATTTATTTAAAAAAATTTGCTACCGATCTAGCGATAATAATGTCATTGCCATTATTAAAGAAAAAGAACATACATTTAATAATTTAGTTATTCCTAAAAAATCACTAATTATTATAATTCAATCTCCAGAAAAACCCGGAAATATAGGAGCTATAATTAGAACAATAACTGCAGCAAAAATAGATTTATTAATTATAGCTGATCCTAAAACTGATCTTTATAACCCAAATATAATTAGATCAAGTTTGGGCAATGTTTTCTCTTTACCAATAATAATTGATACTTCTGAAAATATAATCAATTTCTTAAAAACAAATAAAATTGAAATAATTGTTACTGATTTGAATGAAAAATCTCTATATCACGACGAAATCGATTATAATTTACCACTAGCTTTAGTTTTAGGATCAGAGAACAAAGGAGTTGATGATAATTGGATACAAAACTCTGATTACTCAGTAAAAATACCCATGAAACCAGATGTGGATTCTTTAAATCTTTCTGTTTCGGCAGGAATTTTGATATACCATATAATTAAAAAGGTCAAAAGAATTAAACTAATTAAATAATTTTCTATCTTGAATACATATGGTCATAGGTGAAAAAATAGAAAATAAGAAAATTGCGTTAGAATATAAAGAGCTGTTAAAAATTAGTTATCAAAGATTAACTGATTCAGATAAAAAAATAATTAGGCTAGCTCTTAATATTGCAGTCAAAGCTCATAGTAATCAAAGAAGAAAATCAGGAGAAGCTTACATTTTTCACCCAATTAATGTAGCTAAAATAGTCGCTGAAAAAATTGGTTTGGAAGCAACATCAATAGCAGCAGCTCTGCTTCATGATGTAATTGAAGATAGTGATTTTACAATTAATGACATTAATAAAATAATGGGTGAAACTATTGGTAAAATTGTAGAAGGTCTTACAAAAATCTCACATTTAAAAAAAGATAAAAATTTTTCTTTACAAGCTGAAAATTATAGAAAAATGCTACTAACTCTCAATGATGATATAAGGGTAATAATTATTAAAATTGCTGATAGACTTCATAATATGCAAACTTTAGAAGCAATGTCTGAGGAAAAACAAATTAAAACTTCATCTGAAACCTTATATATATATGCTCCACTTGCTCATAGAATTGGTTTATATAATATAAAAAATGAACTAGAGGATTTAAGTTTAAAATTTACAGAACCAAAAAAATACTTTAACATTAAAACCAAACTTGAAAGAAGTAAAAAAGATCAAGATAATTATATTAAAACTTTTAGTAATTTCATTTCAACTGCCTTAAATGACGAAAAAATAAAGTATAATATTCAAGGGAGAAGCAAATCTATTTATTCTATTTATAAAAAAATGGAAGAGAAAGCAATAGACTTCGATCAAGTATTTGATAAATTTGCTATAAGAATAATATATAAAGCACCATTAAATAATGAAAAATTTGTAGCATGGAAAATTTATTCTATAATAACAGATCATTATACTCCCAATCCATCAAGATTAAGAGATTGGATAACCTCACCTAGATCCAATGGATATGAGTCTCTTCATATAACAGTTATGGGGCCATTGAATCAATGGGTTGAAATTCAAATAAGATCTGAAAGAATGCATGAAATTGCTGAAAAAGGTTATGCCGCTCATTTTAAATACAAACAAGGAAATCAAAAAGATATAGGAATTGAAGACTGGTTAGACAAACTCCAAGAAGTTTTGCAAAGTCAAAATGAAAACCCTGTCGATTTTGTTGAAGACTTTAAGCTAAATTTATATGCTGAAGAAATTTATGTCTTTACTCCAAAAGGTGAAATAAAATCTTTACCAAAAGATGCTACGGCACTTGACTTTGCATTTGCAATTCATTCAGAAATAGGAAAAAAAACTAGAGGAACTAGAGTAAATGGAAAACTAGTTCCATTAAGCAAAACTCTTTCAAGTGGAGACCAAGTAGAAATTTTAACTTCTAAAAACACTTCACCTTCACCTGGATGGATTGATTTTGTTAAGACCTCTAGAGCAAGGTCTATTATAAAATCTTCACTAAAAGAACAAGAAAAAAAGATTTCATTAGAAGGAGAACAAATATTAAAAAGAAAATTAAAACATATAAAAGTTAATTTCAATGAAAAAGCATTAAAATATGCATTAAATTTTTTTAAAATTAACTCAGAAGAGGACCTATATTATAGAGTTGGAATTGGTAAAATTGATAATATTAATATAAAAGAATATGCAAATTATTACAACAATACTTTTTTAAATTTTTTTAAAAGGAGAAAAAAAGTTTATGATCAAAATAAATTTGATAATAATTATGACTCTTTAGTGTTTGGTAAAAATAAAGAAACTCTTAAATATTCATTAGCTGATTGTTGCAATCCAATACCTGGAGATCAAGTTTTTGGTTTCATAACAATAAATGAAGGTGTAAAAGTCCATAAAAAAGAATGTAAAAATTCGTTAAGTCTCCTATCTAATTATTCATACAGAGTTTTATCTGCTAAATGGATTAATTCTTCTCTAGAAGAATTTAGATGTGTTTTAAAATTAACCGGTATTGATAACAAAGGTCTTGTGAGCAAGGTTACCAGGTTAATATCAACAAATATGAAAGTTAACATAACAAAAATTGATTTTGATACTGATGATAATCTTTTTACTGGAATTATTCATGTTAATGTAAATAACAAGTCTATTATAGATAAATTGGTTAAAAAACTTAATATAATTGATGGTATAGAAAAAATCTCTAGAGAATAAAATAAAGAAAACCTATCTTTGAAAAATGAATGAAAAAAAATCAAATCAAGAAATTGTTAAAGATGTTTTTATTAGTTATTTGGATCAACTAAATCACAGAAAGACTCCCGAAAGGTTTGCAATACTTTTTGAAATTTATGATAATACAGATCATTTTAATATTGAATCACTTTACATTAAAATGAAAAATAAAAATTATCGTGTTAGTAGGGCTACATTATATAACACAATAGAGCTTCTTTTAGAGTGTGGATTAGTAAGAAAACATCAATTTGGAAAAAATCAAGCTCACTATGAAAAATCATATTTTAATCACCAACATGATCATGTGATTTTTACTGATTCTGGTGAGGTAAAAGAATTTTGTGACCCCAGAATTCAAGAAATTAAAAAAACTATTGAAGATATTTATAAAATAAATATTCATAACCATTCATTGTATTTTTACGGCACAAAAATAAAAGAATAAAAAAATGACGGTAGATGTATTGCTCGGTCTCCAATGGGGAGATGAAGGAAAGGGAAAGATTGTTGATGTTCTTACAAATTCATATGATATAATTGCTAGATTTCAAGGAGGTCCAAATGCAGGTCATACATTAGAATTTAATGGAATCAAACATGTTTTACATACGATTCCATCTGGTGTTTTTCATAAAAATAAAATTAACGTTATTGGAAACGGTGTTGTAATTGATCCAATAATTTTTAAAAAAGAGATTGAAGGATTAGAAAAGTTTTCAATTGATTTAAAGAAATCTTTATTAATCTCAAAAAAAGCTCATATTATTCTCCCAACTCACAGAATTCTTGATGCAGCATCAGAAATTTCTAAGGGTAAATCAAAAATTGGTTCAACCCTGAAAGGTATTGGTCCAGCTTATATGGATAAAACAGGAAGGAATGGTATTAGAATAGGAGATATAATTTCTTCAGACTGGAAAATAAAATACAATACATTATTAAAAAAACATTTAAATCTTCTCGATAATTTCAAAAAAATTCCTGTTTATGACTTAAAGTCAATTGAAAAAGAATTTTTCAAAGGAATTGAATTATTAAAGAAATTTAATCTTGTGGATAGTGAACAATATTTATTTGAAGAAAACTTAAAGGGTAAAAATATTTTAGCTGAAGGAGCACAAGGATCAATGTTAGATGTTGATTTCGGAACTTATCCTTTTGTAACCTCTTCTACTACAACTGCTGCAGGTGCTTGCACTGGACTAGGTATTTCACCAACGAAAATAAAAGATGTTTTTGGAATTTTTAAAGCTTATGTAACAAGAGTCGGAAGTGGTCCATTTCCTACAGAACTACATGACGAAAATGGAGAAAAAATGAGCAAAATTGGAAAAGAATTTGGAGCAACTACTGGAAGAGCTCGAAGATGCGGTTGGATTGATTTAGTTGCATTAAAATATTCTATACAAATCAATGGAGTAACCAAATTAATGATGATGAAAAGTGATGTTTTATGTGGGTTCAAAAAAATAAAAATTTGTAATGGTTATAAAATTAATAATAAAGTTTATCATCACCTACCTTATAACATAAATTCAGATAATGTTGAACCTTTATATGAAGAAATTGAAGGCTGGAGTGAGAATATATCAAATATAATTTCTGAAAAAAAATTACCAAAAAATTTTATTAACTATATAAAATATCTTGAAGAAAAGCTGAGTGTGCCGATAGTAATTATTTCTGTTGGCCCTGATAGAAAACAAACAATTTTTAGAGAAAATTTTTAAATTTTATTCTTGAAAAACAAAATATTATATACAATTTTTTTTTATCTATTTTTCATAAATAATTTTGCGCAAGAAATTAAAATTATTGAAATAAGAAAAGCTGCATCGTCGACTCAAGATCAAGAAAAATTTCCTGGAGCAAATATTCTTTTAAGCTCAGAAAAAGAAAAGGTTAATTTATTTCATGATGGAGGGTTAATCATTTCAGATAAAGCTTACTTCTATTCAAAAAAAAATTCCTTTAAAGCAGTTGGAAATGTCGTTTTTACACAAGGAGATACTATTAAATTAACATGTAATACCATAGAATACAATGGAAATTCTAAAATTGCTAATGCATATGGAAATGTTTATTTAAATAGTCCTGATATGATTTTAAAAACTGACTCTCTATTTATGGATAGAATAAATAACACTGCATTTTATAATTCCAAAGGTGTAATAATAGATAGCTTAACAACTCTTACAAGTAATAAAGGGATTTATTTTATGAATGAAAATAAATACCAATTTAAATCTAATGTGAAAATTAAAAACCCAAAGTATAAAGTAAACTCAGAACAATTAGATTATTTCACTAAGTTAAATGAAGCTTTTTTTTATGAAAAATCAAACATTACTGGAAAAACATATAATATTTTTTGCGATGAAGGTTTTTATGACATGAACGTTGAAAAAGGGTTTTTTAAAAAAAATGCAATTATATATTATGATAATAAAATAATAAAAGGAGATAGTCTATATTTTGAAAATGAATTAGAATATGCTGCTGCAGTTAAAAACGTCAGTATTCTTGATTCAATTAATAATACAATTATTCAAGGACATTATGGAGAAATTTTTAAAGCCAAGGATTCAGCAATAATTACAAAAAGAGCACTAGCAACTAATATAATTGATAATGACTCGTTATTCATACATGCTGATACACTTATTACTACTGGTCCTGATGAAAAAAGAATTATGAGAGGGTTTTATGACGTTAGAATTTTCAAGAATGATTTAAAAGGAAAATCCGACTCTATATATATAGATGAATCAACAGGGTTGACAAAATTATTAAAAAAACCAATGTTAAAAATTGAAAAACAAACATTCACCGAATCTCAAAAAAATCTTAATAATCCTATTTTATGGTTTGATCAAAGTCAGATGACAGGTAATGAAATTTTTTTATTATCGGATACTAAAACTAAAAAACTTGATTCATTAAAAATAAACGGTAATGTATTTATAATTGAAAAAGATACTTTAAGCAAAGATGGTTTTAATCAAATAAAAGGTGGTGTTTTAAAAGGTTCATTTTTTGAAGGTAAACTTAAATCATTTAATATTATTAAGAATACTGAAATGGTTTATTATTTATATAGTGATGAAGATCAAAAATTAATTGGTATTGATAAAACAACTTGTAGTGCAATGGAAATTAATTTCTCTAAAGGGGAAATTGGAGAAATTACTTTTTTAGTTTCCCCAAGTGGAAATGTTTATCCTCAAAAAGATTTACCGGAAAATGAAAGAACTTTAAAAGGTTTTATATGGAGAAAAGATGAGATGCCGTTATCAGTTAAAGATCTTTTCAGTAAAGATGATATTAATATAGATTTTTAGATCAATTAATTCGAATAAGTTCTTTAAGATGAAAAAAAAAATTCTAGAAAACTTTAATAATTTCCAGGCTAAAACGACACCAAATCCCTTAAAATTAGTAATTAAAAGTGCTTCTGGCTCATACGTCACTGATTTTGATAATAAAAAATATTTAGATTTTGTAGCTGGAATATCTGCATGCACTTTAGGACACAGGCATCCAAAAATAATTAAAGCTGTAAAGGATCAACTAAATAAATATTTGCACGTTATGGTTTATGGTGAATTTGCTCTTAAAACAACTACAGATCTAGCAAAAGAAGTCATTAATTTACTACCTAAAAATCATGAATCAATATATTTTACAAACTCTGGGACAGAAGCAATAGAAGGTGCTTTAAAACTTGTAAAAAGGTCAACTAAAAGAAGTAAAATTATTGCTGCAAAAAACTCATATCATGGAAGTACTTATGGTTCATTAAGTTTATTAGGGAAAAAAAAACAAAAAAAAGGATACTATCCGATGATGCCTAATGTTCGATTTATAAAATTTAATTCATATACTGATATTAATAAAATAGATATAAAAACTGCAGGTGTTATTTTAGAAACAATTCAAGGTGGAGCCGGATTTATTATTCCTAAAAAAGGTTATCTTAAAAGAATTAAAGAAAGATGTGAAAAAGTTGGAGCTCTTTTGATTCTTGATGAAATTCAACCAGGTTTTGGAAGGACAGGTAGTTTTTTTGCTTTTGAAAAACACGGCATATCTCCTGATATAATAGTTATGGGAAAAGGAATGGGAGGAGGTTTGCCAATAGGCGCGTTCTCAAGTTCAAAAAAACACATGAGTCTTTTTCAAAAAAATCCTAAATTGGGTCATATTACCACATTTGGAGGAAACCCTGTAATAGCAGCCTCAGCACTAGCTACAATCAAAGAAATTAAAGACTCTAAATTATTGGAAAAAATTTCTGATAAAGAAAAACTTTTTAGAAAATATTTAATTCATAAAAAAATAAAAAAAATTAATGGAAAAGGATTAATGCTTGCCTTAATATTTGAATCAAAAGAAATTGCAAGCAGATTAATTAAAGAATCTATTAAAGAAGGTCTTCTTCTTTTTTGGCTTCTTTGGGAAAAAAGGGCAGTTAGAATATCACCTCCATTAAACATTAAAAACAAAGAAATTAAAATTGGATGTAAAATTATAATAAAAATTCTTGATAAAATTTAAAGTAATTATGTTAATTATTTTGTTAAAAACAAAATTTTATTATTTGAAATCTTAAATGATCAAGTTCATAATTTTAATAAAATGAATTTAAAGTTATGATTAATAATTCTGAAGAAATAAAAAATTCAATTAATAAATTTAATGAAATGCTTAAAACAAATCTTGTTTATTTTTTTGATGTTAAGGAATTTCACAATATAGCTGAGTATTTTTTAAGTGTTGGAGAAATTCAATTATCAAAAAAAGCACTTTCAATGGGACTTAAACAGCATCCTAATAACACAGATTTATTACTTGTTAAAATTGAACATTTAATTTTAGAGAAAAGATTAGAATCTGCAAAGAAAATGTTAGATGATATAAATTTAATCTCCCCACTTAACCAAGAAATTTTTATTCAAAAAGCTTCTATTGAATCAAAATTAGGAAACCATCTAAAATCAATTAATTTACTAATCAAATTATTAGATTTTACAGAGGAACCTGAAGAGATCTGGAACTTAATTGGTATGGAATATCTCCTTATGGAAGATTATTACAATGCTGAATATTTCTTTAAAAATTGTATTTTAAGTGACCCCGAAGATTATCCTTCTCTTTATAATCTTCTTCACTGTTATGAGCAAATGAATTTAAATAATAAAGCAATAGATGTTTTAAAAAATACGATAAAATTTAATCCATATAGTGAAATAGCCTGGCATCAATTAGGATGTATTTACTCAAAAATAAATAAAATTGAAAAAGCAATATTATGTTTTGATTATGCTATTATAAGTGATGATAAACTTGTTAGCGCTTATATTGAAAAAGCTAAATTATTGGAATTAAAAAATCAATTTATAAATGCAATAGAAAATTATAAATATGTTTTAAAATATAATGATCCGAGCGCATTTATTTACACTAAAATTGGAGAATGCTATATCAAAATCAATTCTCAAAAAATTGCTTTGGAGTATTTTTTGAAAGCAATTCATATTGAACCATCCTTTGAAAAAAGTTGGATTAAAATAATAGATTACTTTATTAATGTAAAAAATTATAAAAAAGCCAAATTTTATCTTCAGAAAAGTTTAAAAATAAATCCAGATTGCATTAAGCTATGGGAAAAAAGCGTAGAGGTTAATAAAAATCTAAAATTAAAAAAAAATGTAACTTTGTCTTATGAAACAATGATTGATTTAGGAGATTCTAGATGGAGTACATTGATTTCTTGTATTGATGAATGGATAGTTCAAAAAAACTGGAAAAAAGCAATTAAAGTTGGTTTAAAAGCGAAGGCATACTTCCCTAACAAATCTGAAATATTTTACAAATTAGCAGGTTGCTACATGAAATTAGGTTTAAATTTAAAATCTAATAATTCTATTAAAACAGGTAAAAAAATTGGTTTACCGAGTTTCAAAACAATTAAGATGTTTCCTGAATTAAAAACAAAGAAATAATTTTATTTAAATTAACAATAATTTCATATACTTTTAATTAAGCACTCATTTAGTAAATTTGTTATAATATTTATAAATTTTGAAAAGTTTTCAAAAGAAAATCATTCTTTTTTTAAAAGGATTAATGATGGGTATTGCTGATTTAATTCCTGGAATTTCGGGGGGAACCATTGCTTTAATTACAAATATATATGAAGAACTTATTCATAGTATAAATTCAATTTCTCTTGGCTCATTTATTAATCTAAAAAATAAAGGAATAAAATATTTTTGGAAGGAAATAAATGGAAAGTTTTTATTTCCTGTTTTTTTTGGAATTATTTTTAGTGTTTTCTTTTTTTCAAAAATTATTAGTTGGCTTCTTATTAATGAGCCCGTTTCATTATGGTCATTCTTTTTTGCAATTACAATTTCAAGTTTTTACTATTTCTATGAAAAAATTGGGGATATTAAATTTCTTCATTATTTCTTAATATTTATTGGTGCTGTTTTCTCCTTAATTTTTACAATTTCCATTAATCTTAATATTAGCCCTAACTATTTTTATATTTTTATTTCTGGCTTTATAGCTATTACAGCTATGATACTTCCTGGTATTTCTGGATCATATTTACTCTTGATATTAGGTGTATATCCTCTAATAATTAAAAGTTTAAATGATCTTCAAAGTTTTATTTTTAAATTTAATTCAGAAATTTTTATAAATAGTTTTAATATTCTTTTACTTTTTTTTCTAGGTGCAATTGTAGGTCTAAAAATAATGTCCAAATATATTAGTAAGATACTCTATAAATATCCAAAAAAAACACTATCATTTCTTTTAGGACTAATGATTGGTTCAGTTCATAAATTATGGCCTTGGCAAAACAATATAGATTCTTCAGATTTATTGATGTTTAAAAATAAATCTATTGTTCTTCCAAATAAATATGATGGTCCTCCTGAATTAATTAAGGCTTTTGTTTTTATGGTTTTAGGATCTATATTATTTTTTACTTTATCGAGACTTAAAAAATTTAAATGAAAAAAAACAAAAAAAATTTAAAAGAAAAATTAAAAGTTATTTTAAATGGAATAATAATGGGGACTGCAAATAAAATTCCAGGAGTTTCTGGAGGAATAGTTGCTGTAGTTATTGGTTTTTATGAAGAATTAATTTTTTCTCTTGAAAAGCTAAATATAAAAGCATTTAAATATATTTTAAAAAAGAATTATAACAAATTTTGGGAATATACAAATGGTGAGTTTTTATGTCTTTTGTTTCTAGGAATAATAATAAGCTTTTTTTCGGTTTCTCTAATTCTAGATATTCTTTTAACTCATTTTGAAATAAATGTATGGGCTACTTTTTTTGGTATGATCCTGTCATCATTATTATTAATTATACCAAAAGTCAAAAAATGGTCAGTTGAAACTTTTTTAAGTTTGTTTATAGGGTTAATGTTTGGTCTATTTATAAGTTTTTCAGATCCGTTAATTGAAAACGAAAATTTAATATTTATTTTTTTTTGTGGCATAATTAGTATTTCAGGAATGACACTTCCGGGACTTTCTGGTTCTTTTTTATTATTAATTCTAGGAAACTATAATCTATTATTAGTGGATTCTGTAAACGTTTTATTTTATTCAATAATTAATATTTTGAAATTAAATTTTGATTTTTTTAATATAAATGAAAATATTAAAATGTTAAAAATACTATTTGTATTTGTGCTAGGATGTATTTTTGGAATAATTGCATTTTCAAAATTATTAGGACATCTTTTAAGAAATTTTTATAACAATACAATGGCCTTAATCATAGGTTTTGTGTCTGGAACTGTACCTGTAATTTGGCCATGGAAAAAAATTATATACTTTACCGATAACACTGGAAATCCAATTGTTAATGAAATTGGAAAAAATGAAATAAAAAATTACTTATACTTTTTACCTGAATTAAACTCTTTTTCTAATCTTTATACTTTATTATTTATTTTAATTGGTTTTATTATTATTCAAATATTAGAATATTATGGAAGAAAAAATTAAAATTTACGGCCTGATAGGTAGAAATATTGATTATTCATTTTCTAAAGATTATTTCAATAAAAAATTTAAAAGAGAAAAAATAGTTAATTCGTGCTACAAAAACTTTGATTTAAAAGAAATAGATCAATTTAATAATCTAATTAAACAAAAAAATATAATTGGTCTTAATGTAACAATACCTTATAAAAAAAGTATAATAAAATATTTAGACAAAATTGATAAAACTGCAAAAAAAATTAATGCTGTAAATACTTTAATTTTTGATAAAAAAAAAGGTATAGTTGGATATAATACAGATTACTATGGATTTAAGAAATCATTGACTGAAACATTAAAAATAAAACCTGAAAATGCTTTTATTCTTGGGACAGGTGGGGCATCTTCAGCTGTTGAATATGTTTTAAATGAAATTCAGATTCCATATAAAATTGTATCAAGAAATCCTGTTTCAGATCAAATCCATTATAAAGAACTAACCAACAATTTAATAAAAAAATATACATTAATAATAAATACAACCCCTTTGGGAACATATCCTAATATTAGTAAATATCCTGACATACCTTATACATTTTTAAATAAAACAAATTATCTTTTTGATTTAATATATAATCCTTCTACTACTAAATTTTTAGAACTTGGTTTAAAAAACGGAACAAAAATTCAAAATGGATACAAAATGCTAATCTATCAAGCTGAAAAGTCATGGGAATTATGGAATAATATATAATTTATTACCTTTTTTTTTTCTAAATAAAAAAAATTGTATATACTTGATCAAATAGAAATAACTCAGGTATGGAAGAAAAAGCCATCAACCCATCTGCAGGGACGAAAAAAGAGGTGCAGATAAAGCTAAAAAATAAAGATTTAAAGACTTTAAAACTAGTTGACCTAAAAAAAATCTGTAAAGAATTTGGATTAAAAGGAGTTTCCAATTTGAAAAAAGATTTTTTAATAGATCTAATTGAAAAATCTATTTCTGAAAAGGTTAAAAAAAAGAAAACTGCTGAAAAGAAATCCTCTACAAAAAAATCTCCTGCAAAGAAATCCTCTACAAAAAAATCCCCTGTAAAGAAATCTACTGCAAACAAATCCTCAACAAAAAAATCTCCTGCAAAGAAATCTACTGCAAACAAATCCTCAACAAAAAAATCTACTGCAAAGGAATCTTCTATAAAAAAACCTACTAAAAAGGAATCATATAATAAAGAACAAGTGATTAAAGAAAATTATTTGTTGAAGTATAAAAAATTTAGTTTAAAAAAAATTTCTGATAAGCTTGAGGAAATTATAGAATCCTCAAACTTTTTTCAAAAAAATCGAGAAATACAAGATTTAATAAAATTATTTAGAGAAAAAATCAATAAAGAATCAAAAAAAGCTGAAAAAATTTTTTACGAAAAAAATTCCAAGGATACAAAATTTGATTACGCGTCTGAATTTAAAAATCAATATGATAAAATCATTATTAAATATAGAAATAAAAGAAAAAAATATTTTAAAGATCTAGACAATATTCAAAATATTAATTATGAAAAAAAACTCGAAATAATTGAAAATATTAAAAAATTAATTGATAAAAACAACGATAATTTTGAAGAAAAATACAAGGAGTTTAAAAAAAACAAGGAAAATTGGCATTTAATTGGACCTGTTCCAAGGTCGAAAGATTCAAATATATGGCAAACTTTTAAACATCATGTTGAAAGGTTTTATGATTTACTTCATCTTAATAGAAAATTTAGAGAAACTGACTTCAAAAATAATTATCAAGAAAAATTAAAAATAATTGAAAGTGCAGAAAAACTAACAAAGGAAAAAGATATTATTAAGGCTACTAGAGACATAAATATACTTCATAAAAAATGGAAAAATGAATTAGGTCCAGTAGAAAAAAAACATAGAGAATCACTTTGGAAAAGATTTCAATCAGCAACAAAACTAATTCAAAAAAAACGAAAAGAATATAAAAAAGATTCTATTAAATTAATAAGAGAAAACATTAAAAGAAGAGTGGATATATTAAAAAAATTGAAAATATATACAGAAAAAATGCCAAATAATCATCTAAACTGGCAAAATCGCTTAATTGAATTTTCAAAATTAAAAGAAGAATTCAAAAATGCAGGGTATGTCCCAAATAAGGATGGTAAGCTTTTATGGAAAAATTTAAGAGATTATAATAAGTTATTTATGACTAAAAAAAATGAATTTTATAAATCTCAAAAAATAGAATTTAAAAATAGAATTAATCAAAAAAAAGATCTTATAAATGAATTAAAATCTTATTTAAAAAGTAATAATTGGGATCAAAAAATAGAATTGGTTAAAAAAAATCAAATTAAATGGAAAACAATCGGTTTTGCACCTAGAAAACTTGACAATAAATTATGGAAAGAATTCTCAAATTTAAATACTCTTTATTTTGAAAGGTTCAGGTCTGGTTATAATAAATTAGATGAAAATGAAGTTAAATTATATAACTCAAAAAAAGAATTAATAACTAAAATAAATACTTTAAAACTTTCTCAAGAAATAAATAAAACAATAGAAAAAATTGAAAAAGAGATAATCAAATGGACAAAAGTTGGTGAATTAAATAATACAATAAATGAAAAGCTAAATAATGAATTTTCAAACTCACTTATAAATCATATTAAAGATAATAAATCAATAGTCGAAATTAAAGAAAATTTAATTTTTGAAATAAAATTAAAATTAGTAGAATTTGAAATTGATACAAAAGATAAAATTTTTCAGTCTGAATTAAAAAAAGAAAAAAATCTCATAAATGAATTAAATCAATTAGAAAATAACCTAGAATTTTTCACAAATTCAAGCAGCGAAAATAAATTATTTAAAGATGTTGAAAAGAAAATTTTCAACATAAAAAATCAAATTGGGTTAATAAATGAAAAAAAGAAAAGAATAAATGCATTAAAAAAAGTAAATGAGAAAATGATGAAAAGTGAAAAAAGTGATAAAAAAGAAAATAAACCAAATAAAGATTAAATTAAGGATTTAATTATATTTTCTTTTTGACAACTTCCAATATTCTTCCATTTTGTTTAAATTTAAATCAATTAGTTCTTCATTATTTTTAATTGCTTCTTTTTCCATAAATTCAAATCTTTCTATGAATTTTTTATTAGTCCTTTGAATTGAAAGCTCTGGATTAATTTTCAAGAATCTTGAATAATTAATTAAAGAAAAAATAACATCACCAAACTCTTTTTCTATTGATAATTTATTTCCAGTTTTTACTTCCATTTTAAATTCATCTATTTCTTCTATAACCTTTTTCCAAACATCTTCTTTAGTCTTCCACTCAAATCCAACTCCGGCTGCTTTTTCTTGAATTCTGTATGCTTTTATAATTGAAGGAAGAGATTTAGGCACACCACTTAAAACAGATTTACAGTTATTTCCGTTTTCTTTAATTTTAGTTGTTTCCCAAATTTTTTTTACATCATCAGAAGTTTTAGCTTTAATGCTTCCGAAAACATGAGGATGTCTAGAAATAATTTTTTTTATAACGGTTTCAATAACATCACCAATATCAAAAGATTGTTTTTCACTAGCAATTTTTGAATATAAAATAATATGCATTAGAAGATCCCCTAATTCAGACTTTATTTCATCTTTATTATTATTAATTATTGCCTCAAATAATTCGAATGTTTCTTCAATAGTTAAGTGACTTAAAGATTCAAAAGTTTGTTCCTTATCCCAAGGACACTTTTCTCTAATACTATCAATTAAATAAATTAATTTTTCAAATGATTTTTTTTTATTTTCAGTTGAGTTCATTTCTTTTAATTTTCTTGTTTAAACTTCATTAAATAATCTGTTTTAATTTTTCCTTTTGAAATATTATAAAGTTTCTTTTTTAAAATTCTTTTCTTAAGGGGAGAAAGATAATCTGTAAACAAAATTCCTTCCAAATGATCATATTCATGTTGAACAACTCTTGCTTTAATACCGGATAAAATAAGATTTTTTGGAACAAAATTTTCATCCAAAAAATTTATTTTTATAGATTCCTTTCTAGATATATCCTCTCGAATATCAGGTATACTTAAACATCCTTCATTAAAATCCCAATCCTCTCCACTATGCTCAATAATTTTTGGATTGATAAAGACTTTTTTAAAGGTAGAAAGCTCCATTGACTCTTTCTTTGAAAGTTCTTCTTGTTCAGAAAATGGAAATGTGTCTATAACAAAAATTCTAATAGAAAGACCTATTTGTGGAGCAGCAAGACCAACTCCATTAGCTGAGTACATTGTATCCCACATATTTTTAATTAAATCTTTTAATTTGGGATAACTTTTATTAATTTCTAATGCTTTAGCTCTTAAAATAGGATTTCCATAAGGCAATATAGGGAGTATCATGATTTTTTTGATTTGTTTTCTAAATAAGATTGTAAGATCAATGTAGCGCTTATTTTATCAATTAACCTTTTATTTTTTCTTTTATTTTTTTTAATTCCACTTTCTAAAATAACTCTTGAAGAAATTTTTGAAGTATACCTTTCATCTTGTCTATAAATACTTTTATTTGGAAATTTTTTTTTTAATTTAATTATAAATTCAAGAATTTCTTTTTCAACATCAGAAGGTGATCCATCTTTTTGAATTGGTTTTCCTATTACAAAAGCATCAACTCTTTCATTTTTGTCATATTTGATTAAAAATGGAATTAATCTATTTGTTTTACAGGTATCTAATGGGGAAGCTATAATCTGATTTTGATCAGTAATTGCAATACCAGAATCTTTTATCCCAAAATCTAAACCTATTAAACAACCCATATTAAAAATTAATAACAAATATATTAAGGTTTTGATTCATTTCTATTCTTTACTTTTGTAAAAAAAATATATGAAAGATATTATAGAGAAAGCATGGGAAAATAGAACTTTATTAAATGATGATAACACAAAACAAACAATAAGAAAAATTATTGATCAGCTTGATAAAGGTGAAGTTAGAATAGCTGAAAAAATTAATTCAAAATGGATTGTAAATGAATGGATAAAAAAAGCAGTTATATTATATTTTCCAATTCAAAAAATGAAAACAATTCAATCAGGAGATATAGAATTCTTTGATAAAATTGATCTTAAAAAAAATTATGAAGAAAAAGGAATAAGGGTCGTTCCAAGTGCTATTGCGAGATATGGATCATATATTTCAAAAGGAGTAATATTAATGCCAAGTTATGTGAATATTGGTGCTTATGTGGATTCGGGAAGTATGATTGACACTTGGGCTACAGTTGGAAGTTGTGCGCAAATTGGAAAAAATGTTCATCTAAGTGGTGGTGTTGGCATTGGTGGTGTTTTAGAACCACTTCAGGCTGCTCCAGTAATAATTGAAGATAATTCATTTATAGGATCCAGATGTATAATTGTTGAGGGAGTTAAAATTGAATCAGAAGCGGTGTTAGGTGCAAATGTGGTAATAACATCATCTACTAAGATTATAGATGTTAGTGGATCAAAACCAATTGAAAGTAAAGGATTAATTCCAAAAAGGTCCGTAGTTATACCAGGAAGTTATACAAAAAAATTTAATGCGGGTGAATATCAAGTCCCTTGCGCATTAATTATTGGAAAAAGAAAAGAATCTACAGATAAAAAAACATCTTTAAATAATGCACTAAGAGAATATAATGTTTCAGTTTGAAAATAATTTATTTAAAAATCTTTTAAAACAAAATTTGAATTGATTTGACCACTATAATGAAAATATTTTTCTAAAATCAATAATGAAATTAAATCTTCTCTTTTTTTATTTTGAAATTGCCTAATGTATTTATTTGCATTTTTTATTATTTCATAGGCCTTACTATCATTTTTAATATAATATTTTAATCTTTCCTCTAAATCGGAAAAATCATCTTTTATTAGTATATAATGAAAATTGGGAATTAATTTTCCTTCCATTAACCAGCTTTCAAATTTAGGTATAGGCATCACAGCAATTGAATTTGAGGACATGACCCATTTTAAATTAGTAGCGACATCATACCCTTCAATACAAAGGATAAATTTGTATTTAAGTTGTTCATTAATAGAAATTTTATTTTTTAACCAAACATCATGAGTTGTTCCGCTATTAATTTGACCTAAATTACATAACGGATGATCAAAATATTTTTTAAAAAAATCAATTCTCTGTTTTTGTTGAACAGCATTTCTTCCAATTAAAATATTTAGTTTATCTGAAAATTTTACTCTGTCATTAGTATATGTAAAATGTCTAACTTTATTTAATTTAAATAAAACTGAGTTTTCATTATCACCTTTTATTGGTCTTGTCTTTACAAATGAAGGTGATTTAGGAATTTTTGTTATATCACCAAAAAGAAATTTTACTAAAAATTTACTTGGATAAAATCTAACATATTCTTTTAAATCAAAAAAATATACTGTCCCTTGATTAGGGATTTTCATACTAGAAGTTGGAATCCAATCAAGATCTGGTGATTTTTTGTAATTTATTTTATTATAATAATTAACTCTCATTTTAATATAATCTTTTTCATTGTTGAATTTTTTTAATAATCTATTTATATAATTATTTCTGTTTTTTAATAGTGGAAAAAATAATCTTAAATAACCCCCTAAATAATAAAATAATTTAATGTTCTTATGACTGTAAAAATTTCTAATTATCATAATTTTGTTTATTCGTTATAAAATTCACCAACTAATTCTATACTAGCAAATTTTTTCTTTACAATTATTTAAAAAAATAATTAAATGGAATCAGTATTTTTGAAAAAAATTAAATGATAATCAAAAAAACTTTAGATCATTTATTAAAAGGAAATGTTATTCTTTATCCTACTGACACCTCATGGGGAATTGGAGGTGCTTCAGATAATGATATGGTTGTAAAAAAAATTTTTAAAATAAAGAAAAGAAATGATAAAAAAGCTTTGATTTGTTTAGTTTCTTCAATTAAAATGCTTGAAAAGCATGTAAAAAATATTCCGAAAAAACTAATAAAATATATAAATTCAGATGAGCCAACAACAGTTATTTATCAAAATCCTAAAGGGTTTAGTCCATATCTTATAAATTATGACAATACAATTGCTTTAAGGCTTACAAAAGATAAATTTTGTAATGAACTAATTGAAAAGTTTGGAAGACC
>CETH01109716.1_pt1 | contig 39752 bp, 36 predicted proteins | sample 361461 | NCBI WGS metagenome assembly CETH01 (sample SAMEA2622695, study PRJEB7988) | marine metagenome | isolation source: saline water (ENVO:00002010), including
GATACGTCCGCTACTCATTTGTTGGTTCCTCTAAATGGTTGAAACCGTTACCGTTAAACCGCGGCGGCGCCGCCGACGATTTCCGAAATTTCCTGAGTGATCGCTGCCTGACGAGCCTTGTTGTAGATAAGCTGCAGGTTGCTGATAAGGTCACCAGCGTTGTCAGTCGCGTTCTTCATCGCGATCATCCGTGCAGCCTGCTCACAGGCATTGTTCTCGACCACCGCCTGATAGACCTGGGACTCGATGTAACGAACCAGCAGTCCATCCAGCAGCTGTCGTGCGTCGGGCTCGTACAGATAGTCCCAGCTGCCTTTCTGCGCGCCTTCCTCTTCGGAAGCGACCAGCGGGATCATCTGATCCACCTTGGGCTGCTGAACCATCGTGTTGACGAAGCCGTTGCTGACCAGGTACAGACGGTCGATGCGACCTTCGTTGTAGCCATCCAGCATCACCTTGACGCTACCGATCAGATCGTTCAACGCAGGCTGTTCGCCCAGGTTGCTGATCGCTGCGACAACGTTTCCGCCGTAGCTGCGAAAGAAGGAAGCGCCCTTGCTACCGATCACACAGAGCTCGGTTTCAACGTTGCGGTCACGCCACTCTTTCATGCTGTTGACCAGGGCCTTGAACAGGTTAGTGTTCAGACCACCGCAGAGACCACGATCCGAGCTGACCACGATGTAACCCACCCGCTTGACTTCACGCTCTTGCATGAACGGATGGCGATACTCGGGGTTGGCGTTGGCCAGATGACCAATCACCTGCTGGATACGCTCAGCGTAGGGACGGCTGGCAGCCATGCGCTGTTGTGCTCTGCGCATCTTGCTGACCGCCACCTTTTCCATGGCGCTGGTGATCTTCTGCGTACTTTTAATACTCGCGATCTTACCGCGAATCTCTTTTGCGCCTGCCATGTCACACCCTTTCAGGTTTGCCCTTGGCCGGGTCGCACGATGCGGGGCTCAGCTCATGCTGCGCCCCGCTGTCGGCTTACCAGCTCTGGGTTGCCTTGAACTTCTCGATGCCGGCCTTGATGGCAGCTTCGATATCGTCGTTGTAATCGCCCTTCTCGTTGATCTTGGCAAGCAGGTCTGCGTGCTCGGACTTGAAGTAGGCGATCATGGCTTTCTCGAAAGCACCGACCTTGTTCTGCTCGACATCGGTCAGGAAGCCTTTCTCGGCAGCAAACAGGCTGACACCCATCTCGGCGACGGACATCGGAGCATACTGGTCCTGCTTCATCAGCTCGGTAACGCGCTGACCATGCTCCAGCTGCTTGCGGGTGGCTTCGTCCAGGTCAGATGCAAACTGGGCGAAAGCTGCCAGTTCACGATACTGAGCCAGAGCGGTACGGATACCACCAGAGAGTTTCTTGATGATCTTGGTCTGAGCCGCGCCACCAACACGAGATACCGATACACCGGCGTTAACGGCCGGACGGATACCCGAGTTGAACAGATTGGATTCCAGGAAGATCTGGCCGTCGGTGATGGAGATCACGTTTGTCGGTACGAACGCAGAAACGTCGCCAGCCTGGGTTTCGATGATCGGCAGAGCGGTCAGCGAGCCAGTCTTGCCAGTTACGGCACCGTTGGTGAACTTCTCGACGTACTCTTCGGAAACGCGGGAAGCGCGCTCCAGCAGACGGCTGTGGAGATAGAACACGTCGCCCGGATAGGCTTCACGTCCCGGAGGACGACGCAGCAGCAGGGAGATCTGACGGTAGGCAACAGCTTGCTTGGACAGGTCATCATAGATGATCAGAGCGTCTTCGCCGCGGTCGCGGAAGTATTCACCCATGGTGCAGCCGGCGTAGGGCGCCAGGAACTGCAGGGCAGCCGGGTCGGAAGCGGAAGCGGCAACGATGACGGTGTGAGCCATTGCATCGTGCTCTTCCAGCTTGCGTACCACGTTGGCGATGGTCGACTGCTTCTGACCTACTGCCACGTAGATACACTTAACGCCAGAACCTTTCTGGTTGATGATCGCATCGATCGCCATAGCGGTCTTACCGGTCTGACGGTCACCGATGATCAGCTCACGCTGACCGCGACCTACCGGAACCATCGCGTCGACGGCCTTGTAGCCAGTCTGGATGGGCTGGTCGACCGACTTACGCCAGATTACGCCCGGAGCAACCTTTTCAACCGCGTCGGTGTGCTTGGCGTTGATGTCGCCCTTGCCATCGATGGGGTGGCCCAGTGCGTTGACCACGCGACCCAGCAGTTCCGGACCAACCGGAACTTCCAGGATGCGGCCGGTGCACTTGACGGTCATGCCTTCGGCCAGACCCAGGTAGTCACCCAGAATTACAGCACCAACGGAGTCCTGCTCCAGGTTGAGTGCCATACCAAATACGCCTTCGGGAAACTCGAGCATTTCCCCGTACATTACATCGGCGAGACCGTGAATCCGCACAATACCGTCAGATACGGAAAGAATCGTACCTTCGTTACGTGCCTGAGAAGCGATATCGAGCTGCTCGATCCGCTTCTTGATGATGTCACTGATCTCTGATGGATTCAGTTGTTGCATGCCTTTATCCTCAAAACCTTATGCTGAAATCAGGAGCCCAACGACTCGGCCAGTTTGGTCAGTTTTCCGCGCACGGAGGCGTCGATGACCAAGTCGCCGGTGCGAACAACCAGTCCACCAATCAGTGACTTGTCCACAGCCGCTTCGATCTGCACATTGCGATCGAGCTTGCGGGACAGCGCCTCGGCCAGCTTCTGCTGCTGCTCTGCAGTCAGCTCGAAAGCCGAGCTCACATTGATGTCGATGGTACGCTCAAGATCAGCTCGGAAGCTGTTAAATAGCGTCGCGATCTCGGGAAGCAGGGCAAGCCTGCGATTATCGGCGAGGATCGTCAGAAAGTTGCGTTGCTCTTCGCTCACCGATTTCCCGGTGCAGTCGAGGATGACGTCGGCTTTCTTCTGTTCCGCCAGACCCGGATCGGTCAGCAGCTGGCGAGTTGCCTCGTCTGCGGCCACCTGGCCAGCAGCGTTCAGCACCTCGGCCCATTCGGCCAGGGCCTGTTGGGCTTTTGCCCGCTCAAATGCCGCTTTGGCGTAGGGGCGGGCCAGCGTAATCAGTTCTGCCATGATGACCTCGCTTAGAGTTCGGCTACCAGCTTGTTCAGCATGTCACCGTGCTTGTCAGCGTCGACAGAAGTTTCCAGAATCTTCTCGGCGCCGGCGACTGCGATGGCAGCAATCTCGGCACGCAGAGCGTCTCTGGCCTTGATGCGCTGCTGTTCGATTTCCGCCTGGGCCTGAGCCAGGATCTTCTCACCTTCCTTGCGAGCATCCTCTTTGGAGGCTTCAACAATCTGGTTGGCACGCTTGTTAGCTTGCTCAATCAGAGCTGCTGCCTGCTCTTTGGCCTGACGCAGTTCCTGGGCCGACTTTTCTTGAGTCAGTTCCAGGTCCTTGGCGGCGCGATCAGAGGCTGCAAGGCCATCTGCGATCTTCTTCTGGCGCTCCTGCAGAGCAGCAATGACCGGAGGCCATACATACTTCATGCAGAACACCACGAAGATGAAGAACGCGATCGCTTGACCGGCTATCGTCAAATTGATGTTCACGTCTTCACCTCTTGCCTGTCGTATTCATTACCTTCAAGTTGAAGTCGCCGTTGCCGGCGACTGCATTACGCAACTTGGGCAAGGAAGGGGTTGGCAAAGGTGAAGAACAGAGCGATACCAACACCGATCATGGTTACGGCGTCGAGCAGACCGGCGACGATGAACATTTTAACCTGCAGAGCGGGGATCATTTCCGGCTGACGCGCAGCGCCTTCCAGGAATTTGCCACCCAGGATACCAAAGCCGATAGCGGTACCCAGTGCGCCCAGGCCAATCAGCAGTGCTACGGCAATCGCGGTCATTCCAACTACAGTTTCCATTTAAAGCTCCCAGTTTTCAGTTAATTGCAAGTTATGGGTTTTCGGGTAGAACTAAATCGTTATCGCCTGAATCAGTGACTGTCTTCGTGCGCCATGCTGAGGTACACGATGGTCAGCATCATGAAGATAAATGCCTGCAGCGTGATGATCAGAATGTGGAAGATAGCCCACGGCACGGACAGAGCCCACTGAGCCCAGAAGGGCAGCAGAGCGATCAGGATGAAGATCAGCTCGCCGGCGTACAGGTTACCGAACAGACGCAGGGCGAGAGAGACCGGCTTGGCCAGCAGGCTGACGCCTTCGAGCAGCAGGTTGACCGGAATCAGCAGGATCTTCAGGAAGATGTTGCTGGAGGAGAAGGGATGCAGGGTCAGCTCACCGAGGAAGCCACCAACACCCTTGACCTTGACACTGTAGAAGATGATCAGCGCGAATACCGACAGGGACATGCCCAGGGTAGCGTTGACGTCGGTGGTCGGGACGACCTTCATGTATTCGACGCCGGCCATGTGGAACAGCTGCGGCAGGAAGTCGACGGGGATCAGGTCCATGAAGTTCATCAGGAAGACCCAGCAGAAGATGGTCAGCGCCAGCGGTGCAATGACCTTGTTGCGGCCGTGGAAGGTTTCCTTGACGCTCTGATCAACGAACTCGACCATCAGCTCAACGAAGTTCTGCAGGCCACCTGGGACGCCGGACGTGGCCTTCTTGGCCGCCATGCGGAACAGGAACAGGAACAGCGCACCGAGGAAAATGGACCAGCCCATGGTATCAACGTGGATAGCCATGAAGCCCATGTCGGACGCTTCCTGAGCGCCATGAGCCATGGTCCAGGTGTCCTGGGTCAGAACGGTACCATCGGTACGTTCGTAACCGGCCGGGAGTTTCCCGTAGGTCAGGTTCTGAAGGTGGTGCTTGATGTAATCTGATGCGGTAGCGCCTGCCATAACGTTCTCTCAGGTCCTTTAGCTATGCTGCGTTTTTCCACCCATTACTGCAGGTGTTAGCCAGTTCGTGACCAGCATGATCGCAAATGTAAGAAACAGTGCCGATTCGTCTATCGGCTTAATACTTTTGAACGCTATCGCAAAGAGGACAGCGCAGAGGATGAGCTTGCCGGCCTCACCCTTGTAAAAAGAACCCATGATCTGCTTCGCAGCCCGCGCACCGGTGTAACGGAACGCCTTGATCGCGAAATACACATTGGGCAGAAGGAAGATGAAGCCTCCTGCCAGGGCGGAATACGCCGCCACAGGGCTTTTAATCCAGAAAAGCGCCCCCATCAAAAACACGACGACAGCCTGGAACGCGAACCACTTGATCAGCGGGGGACGACGAATGGCATTGGTCTTCACAGTCGTCATCAGTACTCGGTACCCCTGCGGGTGGTGCATGCGTGAATAAATTGCCGGGCTGCCCTCAAAGCGCCGTGATTATATGTGTTCGACCCCGCAGAGGCAACCAAACCGGTCCCGTACTACACGCCGCTAAGGCGCATGCTGCCTGATCTGCGCGGCACTGCCGGCGCGTTTGGTTGTGCGCCGGAGCCAGGCACTACATGTTGTGGTTTGAATCGATTCAGCGACGCGCTGCAGTCATCTTTTGTAATAATTGACGACCGCCGCAACGCCAGCAACGACGCTGGCTTTGCGCTCAAAAGAGCTTAGCGGATGTGTTCGAGAATGCCATCGAGCTCGTCAAGCGAGCTGTAGCTGATCACCAGACGTCCCTTGCCGCGGGCACCATGCTGCAGCTTCACTTCTGCGCCCAAGCGCTCGCCGAGGTCCTGTTGCAGACGCTCGATATCCGGGTTGGTGCGCTGTTGTGTCGCATCCCTTTTCGGGCTCAGCCACTGGCGAACCAGCGCTTCGGTCTGACGAACGGTCAACCCCTTGGCCACCACCTGACGGGCAGCCACTGTTTGCTGCTCGGCCGGCAGACCAAGCAAGGCGCGGGCATGACCCATTTCCAGATCGCCGCGCTCAAGCATCAGCTTGACGTCTTCGGGCAGGCTCATCAGGCGCAACAGGTTGGTAATACTCACCCGCGACTTGCCAACCGCGTCAGCCACCTGCTGCTGGGTCAGTTCGAATTCCTGCTGCAGACGCTGCAGGGCGATGGCTTCCTCGATCGGGTTGAGGTCTTCGCGCTGGATGTTCTCGATCAGTGCCATGGCGATGGCGGCTTCATCCGGCACCTCGCGGATCACCGCCGGAATGCTGTCCAGGCCGGCCAGCTGACTGGCGCGCCAGCGACGTTCGCCGGCGATGATTTCGTACCGCCCCTCGCCGATCGGCCGAACGACAATCGGCTGCATCACACCCTGGGCACGAATCGACCCCGCCAGCTCTTCGAGTGCCTGCGGGTCCATGTCACGGCGTGGCTGATACTTGCCACGCTGCACCAGGTCGACCGGCAGCTCCTTGAGAATCTGATCCTGGCTTTCGCCGTCCGCTGTCGGCGCAACACTGGCACCCAGCAATGCGTCCAGTCCCCGTCCCAAGCCGCGTTTCTTGCCCGCCATGCCTGATGTCCTTGTAGTCAATCGTTCAAATCGGTAACGGCAGCCGCCTTGGCTGCCTGCTTGCTGCGGCGTACCACCTCGCCGGCCAGTGCCAGATAGGCGACGGCGCCACGGGACTGCTTGTCGTAGGCCAGTGCCGGCATGCCGAAACTGGGTGCTTCGGCCAGTCGCACGTTACGTGGAATCACAGTCTGATACAGCTTGTCGCCAAAATGCGCACTGAGCTGGGCCGACACATCCAGCGTCAGGCTGTTGCGCGGATCGTACATGGTCCGCAACAGGCCCTCGATCTGCAGGTTCGGGTTGAGCACCGAGCTGATCCGGCTGATGGTATTGACCAGCGCCGACAATCCTTCCAGCGCGTAGTATTCGCACTGCATCGGAATGACCACGCCATCGGCGGCAACCAGACCATTGACCGTCAGCATGTTCAGCGATGGCGGGCAGTCGATCAGGATGAAGTCGTAGTGATCGCGGGCGTTGACCAGCGCGTAACGCAGCCGGCTTTCCTTCATCTTGGTGTTGATCAGCTCGACTTCGGCAGCAGTCAGGTCGCCGTTGGCCGGCAGCAGGTCATAGCCACCGTGCTCCGAACGACAAACCGCATCGGCAAACTCGCATTGACCGGTCAGCAATTCGTAGACCGAGTTATCCAGATTGGCCTTGTCGATACCGCTGCCCATGGTCGCATTGCCCTGAGGATCAAGATCGATCAGCAGCACCTTGCGTTTGGTCGCAGCCAGCGAGGCGGCGAGATTGATCGTGGTGGTGGTCTTTCCCACACCGCCCTTCTGGTTGGCAATTGCCAGCACCTTGCCCACGTTCAGCCCCCTTGATATCAGCCCTGATCCATCCGTCGCAGTATCAACAGATGGCGGCTGCCAACGCAACCGGGAACCTGTAATTGTGCACTGCTCTCAAGCTTAAAGTCGACCGGCAACGCAGCCAGCTCTTCGTCGGGGTAAACGCCCTTCATCGCCAGCCAGCGGGTTTGTTCGGTACCCAGATGACGGGTCAGCTGGGTAAAGTCGGCCAGCGAGGCAAACGCGCGCGAGGTAATACCATCAAACGGCTGGCCTGGCTCGAACGCCTCGACCCGGCTGTTGACCACCTGCAGATTGGTCAGCCCCAATTCGTTTTTAACCTGGGTGAGAAACCGGGTCTTCTTGCCATTGCTGTCGAGCAGGGTGAACTCACGCTCGGGAAACATGATCGCCAGCATCACGCCGGGCATACCGCCACCGCTGCCGACATCCAGCCAGCGCTGGCCATCGATGAACGAGACAATGCTCAGACTGTCGAGCAGGTGACGGCTGACCATTTCGTTCGGGTCGCGCACCGCGGTCAGGTTGTACGCCTTGTTCCACTTGTTCAGCAGGGCCATGTAGCCCAGCAGTTTTTCCTGTTGCTGCTCGCTCAGGGCGACACCCAGCTGCCTGGCGCCCTGCGCCAGCTCTACCGCATGTTGACTCATTGCGCTTATGCCTCCCGGGCCAGCGAGCTATCGCCGAGGGCGTTGCGTTTTTTCAGATGGATCAGCAGCAGGCTGACGGCCGCCGGCGTCACGCCGGGGATACGTGAGGCCTGCCCCAGGGTCTGCGGGCGCACATCGGCCAGCTTGGCACGAATTTCATTCGACAGCCCGTTCAGGCTGGCGTAATCCAGGTCTTCCGGCAGGCGAGTCTGCTCGTGCTGACGCAGACGCTCGATTTCTTCCTGCTGACGTTCGATATAACCGGCGTACTTGGCCTGAATCTCGACCTGTTCGGCGGCATCGGCCGGAATGTCACTTGCACCGGTCAGTTCGACCAGTGCGGTGTAATCCACTTCCGGGCGGCGCAGCAGATCCAGCAGGCTGTATTCGTGGGTCAGCGGCGTACCGTACTGCGCACTATAGGCCTTGCCCTGCTCGCTGTTCGGCTGCATCCAGGTGCTGCGCAGACGCTGGGTTTCCTGTTCGATGGCTTCACGCTTGGCGTTGAAGACCGCCCAGCGCTCATCATCGACCAGACCCAGCTCGCGGCCCTTTTCGGTCAGGCGCAGGTCGGCGTTGTCTTCACGCAGTACCAGACGGTACTCGGCACGGGAAGTAAACATGCGGTACGGCTCGCGGGTGCCCATGGTGATCAGGTCATCGACCAGCACGCCGATGTAAGCCTCGTCACGGCGCGGGCACCAGGCGTCGCGCTCCTGTGCACGCAGTGCGGCGTTGAGACCTGCCAGCAAACCCTGAGCACCGGCTTCTTCGTAACCGGTGGTGCCGTTGATCTGACCGGCGAAGAACAGACCGTCGATGACCTTGGTTTCCAGCGAGTACTTGAGGTCCTGCGGATTGAAGTAATCGTACTCGATGGCGTAACCGGGGCGCAGGATGTGCGCGTTCTCCATACCCTTGATCGAACGGACGATCTGCAGCTGCACATCAAACGGCAACGAGGTCGAGATGCCGTTCGGATACAGCTCGTGGGTAGTCAGGCCTTCCGGCTCGATGAATACCTGGTGCTGATCCTTGTCGGCAAAGCGATGGATCTTGTCTTCGATCGACGGGCAGTAACGCGGGCCAATGCCTTCGATGACCCCGGTGTACATCGGCGAGCGATCCAGGTTCTCGCGGATGATGTCGTGGGTGCGCTCGTTGGTATGGGTAATCCAGCAGTTGACCTGCTCCGGATGCATTGCTGCATTGCCCATGAACGACATGACCGGAATCGGCGTATCACCTGGCTGTGGCGTCATCTGGCTGAAATCGACACTGCGACCGTCGATGCGCGGCGGGGTGCCGGTTTTCAGCCGATCCACCCGCAGCGGCAGTTCACGCAGGCGCTGCGCGAGTGCGATGGCGGGCGGATCGCCCGCGCGACCGCCGGAGTAGTTGTCCAGACCGATGTGAATCAGGCCACCGAGGAAGGTGCCGGTGGTCAGTACCACGTTGTCAGCCAGAAAACGCAGACCCATCTGGGTAACCACGCCACGAACCTGCTGGTTTTCGACAATCAGGTCATCGCAGGCCTGCTGGAAGATCCATAGGTTTTCCTGATTCTCCAGGGTATGACGAATAGCCGCCTTGTACAGCACTCGGTCAGCCTGGGCACGGGTGGCACGCACGGCTGGGCCTTTGCGGCTGTTCAGAACACGAAACTGGATACCGGCCTTGTCGGTAGCCAGTGCCATCGCACCACCCAGCGCATCGATCTCCTTGACCAGATGGCTCTTGCCGATCCCGCCAATCGCCGGGTTGCAGCTCATCTGACCGAGGGTTTCGACGTTATGGCTGAGCAGCAGGGTTTTCACCCCCATACGGGCAGCAGCGAGTGCAGCTTCGGTACCGGCATGGCCACCGCCTACCACTATGACGTCAAAACGGCTGGGGAAATCCACCTGTCACCTCGATTGTCAGGCCTGTGCCTGACGCGGAAAAAAGGGGCTGATTATAGGCCCAAGGGGAAAAAATTGCAGCTTTGGCTGAACACTTTTTGTACAACGTGCCGAGTGTGGAAAAACGTCCAGATAGATATAGATAAGAAAAGAAAGATTTATATAAACCTTGAATTAGTTAATGTATATACGTAGCCACTTTTCTGTGAATAACTCATATAAATCCTTATAGATCAGAATCTTGCACAACTCAAAAGGTTGTGTGAAAGCGGTCGTTGGATGGGGGTGCAAGTGGTGCGTTGCCTGTGGGTAACTGAGGTGTTTATCCACAGGGGGATTTCACCTCAGGCTGTCCCCAGGGTTATCGACCGGGTTGGGGCCGGGTTTTCCACAGACCTTATACGCCGTTTTTTCACTTTTACCGCGCTGTTCGGGTGCATGCTTATCGCTATGCTGTGCAGATTGCACATGCATTTGCGCATCGATGCTCGCTCTTCACCGGGAAATCCATGGACTGGCACAGCGGTTGCTAAATCACCGGTGATGTACGTCTGCATGCACGCAGACGTCCTTTTTCAGCAAAGCGGAGATACCAGGATGAACCAGTCAGAGCGCACCACGGACCCCGATTACCCGTTGAGTCCGGTACCGGAAACCGCCCGCAAGAGCATGTGGTCGATGAGTTTTGTGCTGCTGGGCTTTACCTTCTTCAGTGCCACCATGTGGGCAGGTGGCAGTGTCGGCGCTGCCTTTGATTTTTCTACGACTCTGTGGGTTCTGTTAATTGGCAACCTGCTGCTCGGCGCCTATGCAGCCATTCTGGGCTATATTGCCGCGCGCTCGGGGCTGAATACGGCGTTGATGAGCCGCTACGCCTTCGGTGAGATCGGCAGCAAGCTGTCCGACTTCATTCTCGGCTTTACCCAGATCGGCTGGTACGCCTGGGGTACGGCAACCATGGCGCTGTTGCTGGTGAAAATGACCGGCCTGCCCGATAGCCTGACGCTGCCGCTGATGGTGGTGTTCGGGTTCGGTTTTTGTATCAGTGCCTTCGTTGGCTACCGAGGTCTGGATCTGCTGTCACGCTTTGCCGTACCTGCGATGCTGATTCTGATCGCGGTGAGCCTCGGGATCGCCACCAAAGACGCCGGTGGCCTGTCCGGTCTGAGCGCCATCGCACCCAGTGCGGAGCTCAGTGTGGCTGCAGCCATCACCATGGTGTTCGGGACCTTTGTCAGTGGCGGTACCCAGGCCACCAACTGGACCCGTTTTGCCAAGTCCGGCAAGGCAGCCGTCATCGCGACCCTGGCGGCGTTCTTTATCGGTAACGGGCTGATGACGCTGGTGGGCGCCTTCGGCGCGCTGGTCTATCAACAGGCCGACATCGTCGACATTCTGGTGGCACAAGGGCTGGCGACGCTGGGCGTGCTGATGCTGTTCCTCAATCTCTGGACCACCCAGGACAACACCGTCTACAACTTTGCCGTGGCCGGCTGCAACCTGCTGCGCACCGAGCGTCGCCGGACCATCACCGTGATCGGCGCGGCAATTGGCACGCTGCTGGCGGTACTGGGTATGTATGAGTGGCTGATCCCGTTCCTGATTCTGCTCGGCACCTTTATCCCGCCGGTCGGTGGCGTGATCATGGCCAACTATTTTGTGACCTGGCGCGGCCGCTACGCTGATCTGGGTTCCACTGCCCTGCCCGCGTTCAATGTTATCGGTCTGATAGCCTACGCACTGGGTTCGCTGGTGGCCTATACCTCCAACTGGATTGCGCCGGTGGTTGGCGTACTGGTCGCTGCCGCGTCCTACGCCTTGTTGGCCCTGCTGGTCAGTGCGGTCAAGGAGCGCCGCGCGGCGCTGATGAGCAACCTGTGAGTCCATTGCTGCGCACCGAGGATGTCCCGTTGTTACCCGGGCTTGGGGCTATTCGTCTGCGTGCCGGTCACGCCGGTGCGCAGCGTGTTGTCCGCTGGCCGTATGTCGCGGAAAACCGTTCCTTTACGCCGTGGATCAAGGGTGGAGAGCTGGTGTTCATCACCGGCATTGGTCGCCACCACAGCGTCGATAACCTGTTTGAGCTGCTTTACGAGGGGGTGGCGGCCAAGGTTGCCGGCCTGGTGATTCTGACCGGTGATGCCTACATCGGTCGCTTGCCTGCGGCCCTTCTGAAGTTGGCAGATCAGCAGCAGTTGCCATTGCTTGAGCAGCCGTATTCGCTGCCGATGGTGACGGTGACCGAGGTCATCGGACGGGCCATTGTGCAACGTGAACAGCTGGCCTGGCGGGATGCTGAAAGCCGAGCGGGCAGTTTGCTGGAGAAGCTGCAGCTACGCATTGGCGATGCGGGCGCGCGCGCCGACTTCGTCGCCCCCTGGTTTGCCGAACATCAGACCTTGCTACAGCACCTGGCGCCGACTATCGATGCCTGGCTGCGACATGGCGGCAATATCAGCGCGGCGGCCGCTGCACTGGGCAGCCATCGCAACTCGGTGCGCAACCGCCTCGATCGTCTGTTCCGTGAGACCGGGCTGGACCCGGCCAAGCCGACAGACATCTACAACCTGATTCTGGCTCATCTGCTGATGCACGAGCCCACTATGACACCCGAATGTGGAGATACCCCATGACCCAGACCCTGTCTGCCATCGTTAATGCTCGCCTGCCTGGTGAAACCGGCCTGTATCGGGTCGAGATCAGCGCAGGGCGGTTCAGCCGGATCGAGCCCCAGAGCGCGGATGTGGTCGCTGCCGCCGATGAACTCGATGCCGGCGGCAACCTGCTGCTGCCGCCCTTTGTCGAGCCGCACATTCACCTGGATGCTGCGCTCACCGCCGGCCAGCCGCGCTGGAACCAGAGCGGTACCCTGTTCGAAGGTATCGAGTGCTGGGGCGAGCGCAAGGCGATGCTCAGCCGCGACGACGTCATCAGCCGTGCCGAGCAGACGCTGAAGCTGTTTGCCGCCCACGGCATTCAGTACGTGCGTACCCACGTTGATGTCACCGATCCGCAGCTGACCGCGCTGCGGGCGATGGTTGAAGTACGTGACCGAGTGCGCGACTTTGTTGATCTGCAGATTGTTGCCTTCCCGCAGGAGGGCATTCTGTCCTTCCCGGGCGGTAAGGAGCTAATGAGTGACGCGGTGACGGTGGGTGCCGATGTGATTGGCGGTATCCCGCATTTTGAGTTCACTCGCGATTACGGCGTGGAGTCGGTCAAGCTGCTGATGGATCTGGCCGAAGCCAATGATTGCCTGGTGGACGTGCACTGCGACGAGATTGACGATCCGCAGTCGCGCTTCCTCGAAGTGCTCGCCGCCGAGGCCCTGAGTCGCGATTACGGCAGCCGGGTTACCGCCAGCCACACCTGTGCCATGCACTCCTACGAAGACGCCTACTGCAGCCGGCTGTTCCGCCTGCTCGGCAAGTCGGGCCTGCGCTTTGTCGCGCTGCCGACCGAGAACCTGCACCTGCAGGGCCGATTTGATGGGTATCCAAAACGCCGTGGCATCACCCGGGTGCCCGAATTGCTGGATGCCGGTCTCAAGGTCTGTTTTGGTCAGGATTCGATCCGTGACCCCTGGTATCCGATGGGCAACGGTAATCTGCTGCGCACGCTGGATGTCGGCCTGCATGCCTGCCACATGCTGGGTATGGAGCGGATAGAAACCGCGCTGGAAATCGTTACCGATAACGGCGCTGCGGCGCTCAATCTTGCCGAGTACGGCATCGCGGTCGGCAACCCCGCACGCTGCATGGTGCTCAACGGCACAACGCCGTATGAGGTACTGCTGAATCAGAGCCCGGTTCTTGCATCGGTGCGCGATGGTCGCTGCCTGGTGCAGCGTGCCGCTCCGGTCCACGAGGTGGCTGGCTGGAGCTGATAACGCACGCCTCTATGCTAAGGTGACCGGCTGGTTCTGCTCTATCGAGGCGAGTTGTGTCACCTGCCAGCAACGACGGATTACCCATGCCCGCACGACTCGGCGCGATCATTGCGATTGCGCTGGGCGTGACCATGGCCGTGCTGGACGGCATGATTGCCAATGTCGCATTGCCCACCATCGCCAATGATCTGGGCACCAGTGCGGCCAACTCGATCTGGGTGGTCAACGCCTACCAGCTGGTGATAGCGGTCAGCTTGCTGCCTCTGGCTTCGCTTGGCGACCTGTGGAGCTACCGGCGTATCTATCTGATCGGGCTGGCGGTGTTTTCTGCCATGTCGATAGTCTGCGCCCTGAGTGATTCATTGTTGCAGCTGACCCTTGCGCGCATGCTGCAGGGGCTGGGCGCTGCAGCGGTGATGAGCGTCAACGGCGCCCTGACCCGACTGATTTATCCCCGCGCGCGCCTGGCCCGAGGTGTGGCGCTCAATACCCTGATCGTCTCGGTGGCCGCCGCTGCCGGCCCCAGCGTGGCAGCAGTCATTTTGTCGCTCGCCAGCTGGCCCTGGCTGTTTGCGGTCAGCGCCCCCGTCGGCCTGCTGGCCCTGCTGATGGGCTGGAAGTTTCTGCCCGCCAATGAAGGTGTACCGAGCCTGCGCTTTGATCTGCCAAGCGCAGTGCTCAATGTACTTACGCTGGGTTGCTTCTTTATGGCTGTCACCGGTGTAGCCCAGGGCCACGCCGGCTGGTGGCTGCTCGGGCCATTGTTGATTGGCGGCCCGCTGGGTTGGCTGTTCGTGCGCCGACAGCTGAGCCGCAGCATGCCGTTGCTGCCGGTGGATCTGCTGCGCATTCCCATTTTTGCCCTGTCGATCGGCAGTTCGATCACCGCGTTCGCCGGGCAGATGCTGGCGATGGTCTCCATCCCCTTCTATTTCCAGCAGCAGCTTGGACTCAATGCCATGCAAACCGGTTTGCTGATGACGCCCTGGCCGCTGGCGACCATGGTTAGCGCGCCTCTGGCTGGGCGGCTGCTGGAGCGCTTTCACGCGGGCTTGCTGGGTGGTATTGGCATGCTGCTGTTCGCCGGAGGTCTTTGGGGGTTGGCAGCATTGCCGGACAAGCCGGGAACTGGCGCAATACTCGGCTGGATGGTGCTGTGCGGCGCCGGGTTCGGGCTGTTCCAGTCGCCCAACAATCACACCATCATTACCGCTGCCCCCTTGCACCGCAGTGGCGGCGCCAGTGGCATGCTGAGCACCGCCAGGCTGGTTGGCCAGACCAGCGGTGCGGCGCTGGTGGCGTTGATGTTCAACCTGTTCGTCGACAATGGCACCCATGCCGCGTTGATCGCCGCCGGTTGCTTTGCCTGCCTTGCAGCGGCTGTCAGTACCTTGCGGCTAAGCCAGCCGCGCTCGGGATAAAGGTTACTTGCCGATGCAGAAGCTGGAGAAAATCCGCCCCAGCAGATCATCGGCGGAGAACTCGCCGGTGATCTTGCCGAGCGCCTGCTGCGCCATGCGCAGGTCTTCGGCCAGCAATTCGCCGGCCCCCATCAGGGTCAGTTGATCAAAGCCGTGCTGAAGATACGTGGCGGCTTCTTCCAGCGCCTCCAGGTGACGGCGGCGGGCACTGAACAGGCTCTCGCCGGTCTGCTCAAAGCCCATGCAGGCCTTCAGGTGCTCGCGTAGCAGGTCGATACCATCACCCTGACGGGCCGACAGGTGCAAGACCACCGAGCCATCATCCGCCGTTTCGACTGCTACCGCATCGCCGGTGACGTCTACCTTGTTGTAAATCAGCGTGACCTTGGCCGGATCAGGGCGTTGTTCGAGAAACTCGGGCCACAGCAACTCCGGGTTCTTCGCTTCCGGCTGACTGGCATCGACCATCAGCAGAATCCGGTCAGCGTCGCTGATTGCTGCCATCGCTCTTTGCACGCCGATGCGCTCAACCTGATCCTCTGTGTCGCGCAGGCCGGCGGTGTCGATGATGTGCAACGGCATGCCATCGATGTGGATATGTTCGCGCAGGATATCCCGCGTGGTGCCGGCAATATCGGTGACGATGGCGCTCTCGCGCCCGGCCAGAGCATTGAGCAGACTGGACTTGCCGGCGTTGGGTCGACCGGCGATCACCACCGTCATGCCGTCGCGCAGCAGTGCGCCCTGCCCGGCCTGACGCTGGACCTGCTGCAGGTCTGCCTGCACCTGCTGCAGCTGATTGAGCACGTGACCGTCGGCGAGAAAGTCGATCTCTTCCTCGGGAAAATCGATGGCCGCTTCGACATAGATACGCAACGCAATCAGCGACTCGGTCAGGCTGTGCACGCGCTGGGAGAATGCGCCCTGCAGCGAATTCAGCGCGTTGCGCGCGGCCTGCTCGGAGCTGGCCTCAATCAGGTCGGCAATGGCCTCGGCCCGGGCCAGATCCAGTTTGTCGTTGAGGAAGGCGCGTTCGCTGAATTCACCGGGACGCGCCTGACGAGCACCAGCGGCCAGACAGGCCTTGAGCAGCAGATCCATCACCACCGGGCCGCCGTGGCCCTGCAGCTCCAGCACGTCTTCACCGGTAAAGGAATGCGGGCCGGGGAAGAACAGCGCGATACCTTCGTCCAGTGTCTGCTCACCTGACCAGAACGGGCCATAGTGGGCATAGCGCGGTTGCAGCTCGCGGCGGGCGATGCGCTGGGCAATGTCTCGGGCTCCGGGACCGGAGACCCGGATGATACCGACGCCGCCTTGGCCGGGGGCAGTCGCCAGCGCGGCAATGGTATCGGCGTGATAAGGCTTGCTCATGGCGGCTCCGGTGTTTTCAGTGGATAGCAAAACGCCCCGAAAACGGGGCGTTTGACTGGCGGTGTGCCGAACCTTAGTCCTTGCTCGCAGCGCCCTTTTCGATCTGGCGGGTAATGTACCACTGTTGTGCGATCGACAGACAGTTGTTGACTACCCAGTACAGCACCAGACCTGCCGGGAACCACAGGAAGAAGAAGGTGAAGACAATCGGCAGCATCTTCATTACCTTGGCCTGCATCGGATCCGGCGGCGTCGGGTTCAGCTGCTGTTGCAGGAACATGGTCGCGCCCATGATGATCGGCAGGATGAAGTATGGGTCTTTCAGCGACAGGTCGGTGATCCAGCCCAGCCATTCAGCCTGACGGATCTCGACGCTTTCCATCAGTACCCAGTACAGGGCGATGAAGACCGGCATCTGCACCAGAATCGGCAGACAGCCACCCAGCGGGTTGATCTTCTCCTTCTTGTACAGCTCCATCATACCCTGGGACATTTTCTGACGGTCATCGCCATACTGCTCACGCAGCGCCTGCAGCTTGGGTGCAACGCGGCGCATGTTGGCCATGGAGCGATAGCTGGTTGCTGACAGCGGGAAGAAGATCAGCTTGATCAGGCAGGTCAGCAGGATGATGCTCCAGCCCCAGTTGCCGACGAAGCCGTGGATCAGGCTCAGAACCCAGAACAGCGGCTGGGCGATCCACCAGAGGAAGCCGTAGTCGACCGTCAATTCCAGACCGGGAGAAATGGCTTTCAGGTCGTCCTGAATTTTCGGGCCGGCGTAGAAGCTGGCAGAAATGGTCTGCTGTTCACCAGCTGCAACCTGAACCGACGGGCTGGTGAAGCCGACGATGTAGTTGCCACCGCGGTCCTTCAGGGTGCGGTAGGTGTGCTTGGTTTCGGCATTCGGAACCCAGGCGCTGACAAAGTAGTGTTGCAGCCAGGCAACCCAGCCACCGGACACGCTCTCGCTCAGCTGCTTGTCGTCCAGGTCGGACAGACTCAACTTGGTGTAGGAGTTATCGGCACTCCAGTAGGCGGCACCGAGGAAGGTGGCCATACCGGTTGCGGTAGAGCTGGACGGATCACCACTGCCATCGCGCTTGATCTGACCAAACAGGCTGCCGCTCCAGGGCTGCGCGCTCTGGTTGTCGATCAGGTAGCTGACGTCGACCAGATAGCTGCCACGGGTGAAGGTGAAGCGCTTGGTGAAATCCACGCCGTCGCTGCTGGATTTCAGGTCAACAACCAGCTGCTCCTGGCCGTCTGCCAGAGTGTAGCTGTTCTGCTCGACACTGTAGCGTGCACGGCCGGTGGACTTGTCCGGGCCCTGTTGCCCTGTCAGACCACTTTGAGCAATGTAGGTACGGTTACCCGATTGTTCCAGCAGCTGGAACGGCAGATCCGGACGATCCTTGCGGGTCGGATACTGAGGCAGGGTGAGTGAAACGATGTCACCACCAACCGGGTTGATGCTCAGTTCCAGGGTGTCGGTTTTCACCTGAACCAGCTGACCGTCAGCGGAAGGAGTCGTCACCTGGGCCGGCGTCAGTGCCTCACCGTCGGCACTGATCGCCGCGGGAACGTCGCTGTTCAGCGGATCGGCAACGGCGCCAGGATCGCCGGGCAGGTCACTGCTGTCCTGGGGGGTTACTTGCGTCTGGGCTGCGGGCGCAAGATCCTGCTGGACAAAATCCTTGTTCCACTGCACCACCATCAGATAGGTGATAACCAGCAGTGCACCAATGAGGATATTTCGTTGGAGGTTCATGGTTTGTTGGCCATTCGGTTCGGTCGGTTGGCAGAAGCTGGGGGTACCGGATCATACCCACCGGGATTCCATGGGTGGCAACGTCCGAGGCGGCGCGCACTGAGCAAGCCTCCCTTGAGAAGACCATGCTGTTCGATGGCTTCCTGGGCGTAGCAGGAACAGGAGGGATAGAAACGGCAGTGACTGGCCATCAGGGGACTGATAGCGTAGCGGTAAACCTTGATCAGCCCTAACGCGATGCTACGCATTGGATGACGAGGGTCCAGGGTCACGTGAGCGGTTTTTGGCAGCAGATTTGATCAGCCTGCGCCACATGCCCTGATACAGAGCATGTAACGCAGCATTGTCCAGGTCGCCTACTCCCTTGCGGGCGAGTACGACAATGTCCAGATTGCCCAGTTCAGCGCGATGCTGTCTGAACGATTCACGAGCAATGCGTTTGACCTTGTTGCGGTCTACCGCATGCCGGACATTTTTCTTGGCAATGACCAGACCCAGTCGCGCGTGGCTCAGAGAGTTTTCTCTGGCCAGCAGCAGCAGACTGGGTCCTGAGGCCTTGCAGGTGGCTCCATCGAATACGGTTTTGAACTGGCCAGGTTTAAGTAACCTGTATTCAGGGCCGAATCCGAGATCCACCTGGAAACCGGGTCTTAGGCTGACAGGCGTGCACGGCCTTTGGCACGACGGCGAGCCAGAACAGCGCGGCCGTTCTTGGTAGCCATACGAGCACGGAAACCGTGGTTGCGCTTGCGCTTCAGTACGCTGGGTTGGAACGTTCTTTTCATCTTCAGATACCTGAGTAAGTTACATCAGAGCAAAGTGCCCCTCCGAGGGACCGGTGATTCTAGAGAAAAAGTGTGCCGTGGTCAATTTCCTTTCAACGTCCCGTGAATAGATAAAAATATAAGAAAAGAGATTGTTTAAGAGATTAAAGATATAGCTATGTATAGGCGACCACATTTCTGTGGGTAACCTGAATTTTCCCATATAGCTCAATGGGTTGCCGTAAGCATAAGGCTGTTGACATCCGGTTGCCCGGACTATCTGACTCCTGTGCTCCACCTGTGGATAACCGGGCGGGATATCCACAGGTGGAGTTATCCCCATTGATCGTGCTCTGTTGCCAACAATGTTGAGGCTGCCTTGTCCACAGCTTCTACGGCGCCCTGATTTCGCGGGTGTTACCGTTTTTTCATCGTTTCTGCTGCACGTCGAGGGTCGGCGTTGGCGATACTTTTTTAGCCCGGCTTCGGTCACGCGTGTGGATAAGTAGGGGGGGAGCAGATAGAATAGAGCGCTCTGTCAGTACCGCTTTTCAGTGCGGTCTGAAGTCTCTTTTTTGTACTCAATAACAGCCGCTGGCATCAGTGGTCCCGGGGGAATTCAGTGTCTGTTGCACTTTGGCAGCAATGCATCGATTTTTTGCGTGATGAGCTACCATCCCAACAGTTCAATACCTGGATTCGCCCGTTGCAGGTCGATGGCGACCAGGCGGAGATCCGTCTGTATGCACCCAACCGGTTCGTGCTGGACTGGGTCAATGACAAGTACCTCAATCGCATCCAGGAGTTGATGGACGATCTGTCTCAGGGGCAGGCGCCGATGGTGTCGCTGCTGATTGGCAGTCGTCGTACTGCTGCCGCGCCGGTCTCCGCGCCTGCGCCGCGACCGCTGCAGTCAGCGACAGCTGCCCCTGCACCGATTCCGGTAGCTGCTCCGGTTACGCCGGTGGTGGTCGAGTCTCAGCCGCAACCGCTGGTTGATCACAGCGGTACTGCCGAGGCAGCCGCTGAACTGGCCGGTAATTCTGCAGATCAGCCGCAGGCGCCACCGACCCTGATCAAGCACACCAGTCTGCTCAATCGCAGCTTTACCTTCGAGAACTTCGTAGAGGGCAAGTCGAACCAACTGGCCCGCGCGGCTGCCTGGCAGGTTGCCGACAACCCCAAGCATGGCTATAACCCGCTGTTTCTCTATGGCGGTGTTGGTCTGGGTAAGACCCACCTTATGCATGCTGTGGGCAACCACCTGCTAAAGAAGAATCCGGCTGCGCGGATCGTGTACCTGCATTCCGAGCGGTTTGTCGCCGACATGGTCAAGGCGCTGCAAATGAACGCTATCAACGACTTCAAGCGTTATTACCGCTCGGTGGATGCGTTGCTGATCGACGACATTCAGTTCTTTGCCAAGAAAGAGCGCTCGCAGGAAGAGTTCTTTCATACCTTCAACGCGTTGCTTGAGGGCGGGCAGCAGGTCATTCTCACCAGCGACCGTTACCCGAAAGAAATTGATGGCCTGGAAGAGCGGCTCAAGTCGCGCTTTGGCTGGGGGCTTACGGTTGCCGTTGAGCCACCTGAGCTGGAGACCCGTGTGGCCATTCTGATGAAGAAGGCCGAGCAATCCCGGGTTGACCTGCCCCACGACGCGGCGTTTTTTATTGCCCAGCGTATTCGCTCCAACGTCCGCGAACTGGAAGGTGCACTCAAGCGGGTCATCGCCAGTGCGCATTTTATGGGACGCGACATCACCATTGAGCTGATTCGTGAGTCGCTCAAGGACCTGCTCGCCTTGCAGGACAAGTTGGTGAGTATCGATAATATTCAGCGCACCGTCGCCGAGTACTACAAGATCAAGGTAGCCGACGTCCTGTCCAAACGTCGCTCCCGCTCCGTTGCACGGCCCCGTCAGGTTGCCATGGCCCTGGCCAAGGAGTTGACCAACCACAGCCTTCCCGAGATTGGCGATGCGTTTGGTGGACGGGATCACACAACGGTATTGCATGCCACGCGCAAGATTGCCGAGTTGCGCGAGACTGATGCGGATATCCGCGAGGACTACAAGAATCTGTTGAGGACGCTGACGACCTGAGCCCGTCAGCCCACATCACTGCCAACCAGCACGAGGTCGAAGGAAGACAATGCAATTCACCATTCAGCGAGAAGCTCTGTTGAAGCCCCTGCAACTGGTTGCGGGCGTTGTGGAACGTCGCCAGACCCTGCCGGTTCTGTCCAACGTCCTGCTCGTGGTCGACGGCAACACCCTGTCACTGACCGGTACCGACCTGGAAGTCGAACTGGTTGGCCGTATCGCGTTGGATGAAGCCTGCGAGGACGGCGAGATAACCGTTCCTGCCCGCAAGCTGATGGATATCTGTAAATCGTTGCCGGACGATGCCACGCTGAACTTCAAGGTCGAAGACGGCAAGGCACTGATCAAGGCCGGGCGCAGTCGGTTTACCCTGGCGACCCTGCCGGCAAACGATTTCCCCAATGTTGAAGACGGCCCGGGTGCCATGAGTTTCGCCGTCAGTCAGGGCAAGCTGCGGCGCCTGATTGAGCGCACCAGCTTTGCCATGGCTCAGCAGGACGTGCGCTACTATCTGAACGGTCTGCTGCTGGAGATCAATCAGGGCCAGCTGCGTGCGGTAGCAACCGACGGTCATCGCATGGCGATGTGCACCGTTGATGCGAACATCGACTATCAGGAACGCTATCAGCTGATCGTGCCGCGTAAGGGCGTTCTTGAATTGGCGCGTCTGCTTGGCGAGGCCGATGACCTGGTCAACGTCGTACTGGGTACGCACCACATTCGCGCCACCACCGGCGACTTCACCTTCACCTCCAAGCTGGTCGATGGCAAGTTCCCGGATTACGAGCGTGTGCTGCCGCGGGGCGGCGACAAGATTGTCGTGGCCGATCGGCATAGCTTGCGCGATGCATTCAGCCGTACGGCGATTCTGTCCAATGAAAAGTATCGTGGTATTCGTCTGACGCTGGAGTCGGGCCAGCTCAAGATTCAGGCCAACAACCCCGAGCAGGAAGAAGCTGAAGAAGAAGTAATGGTTGATTACAGCGGTGCGCCGCTGGAGATCGGCTTCAATGTCAGTTACCTGCTGGATGTGATGAACGTGCTCGGCCATGAGCAGGCCAAGCTGGTGTTGTCTGATGCCAACAGCAGTGCACTGATCCAGGAAGCCGAGTCCGACGAAAGCCTTTACGTCGTCATGCCGATGCGTCTCTGACGCGCAATGCCGCTATCTCGTTTGACGGTCACCGCGGTGCGTAATCTGCACCCGGTGACCCTTCTCCCCTCTCCTCGTATCAACCTCGTTTCCGGTCCGAACGGTAGTGGCAAGACCAGCTTGCTGGAGGCCATTCATATTCTTGGCCTCGCCCGATCCTTCCGCAGTACCCGATTGCAGCCCGTTATTCAGTACCAGCAGGATAGCTGTACTGTCTTTGGCGAGGTTTTTTTGTCGGGTGGCAACTCCAGCAAGATTGGTATTACTCGCAGTCGGCAGGCCGACTACGACATTCGTATCAATGGCCAGAACGCACGTAGTACCGCCGAGCTCGCCGAAGTCCTGCCATTGCAGTTGATCAACCCGGACAGTTTTCGCTTGCTTGAGGGCGCTCCCAAACAACGTCGGCAGTATCTGGATTGGGGTGTGTTCCACGTGGAACATCGTTTTCTCCCGGCGTGGCAACGACTGCAAAAGAGCCTCAAACAACGGAATTCGCTGCTGCGACGTGGTAGAATCGAACGTTCGCTGCTAGCCCCCTGGGAGGCCGAGCTGGTCGCTTCTGGCGAGCAGATTGACGGCTTCCGACAGGCGTATCTGCAACAGCTGAAGCCGGTGTTCGAAGGCGTACTCGCGGAGCTGCTGCAGATAGATGGGCTAACGCTAAGCTATTTTCGCGGTTGGGATCGCGAGCGCGGTCTGGCTGAGGTGCTGGAGTCGCAGTTCGATCGTGATATAGCACTCGGGCATACCCAGGCTGGCCCACAGCGCGCTGACCTGCGACTGCGGGTCAACGGGATGAACGCCGCCGAAGTGTTGTCCAGAGGTCAGCAAAAGCTGGTCGTCTGTGCGATGAAGATCGCGCAAGGGCGGCTGCTAGGTCTGATGGAAAGGCAGCGAGATTGTGTATTCCTGGTCGACGACCTCCCCTCTGAGCTGGATCGTCACCATCGGCAAGCGCTGTGCCGCTTGCTCGAGTCGCTCGATTGTCAGGTGTTTATCAGCTGCGTCGATGCGGATTCGTTGAGTGAATGCTGGCAAGCAGACACACCCTTATCCATGTTCCACGTGGAACATGGGCACATTGTGCAGACCGAATGAAGTCTGGAGTGACTTAAGATGACCGATAACAAAGCCTATGATTCATCGAGTATTAAGGTTCTGAAGGGCCTTGATGCGGTGCGTAAGCGTCCCGGTATGTACATCGGTGACACCGATGACGGCACCGGCCTTCACCACATGGTCTTTGAAGTCGTCGATAACTCGATCGATGAAGCCCTGGCTGGCTACTGCAGTGATATCGACATCACCATCCATACCGACGAGTCGATCAGTGTCCGTGACAACGGCCGCGGTATCCCGGTCGATGCACACGAGGAAGGGGTGTCCGCTGCAGAGGTCATCATGACTGTTCTGCACGCCGGCGGTAAGTTCGACGATAACAGCTACAAGGTCTCCGGCGGTCTGCACGGTGTGGGTGTATCGGTGGTAAACGCCCTCTCGGAGAAGCTGGTGTTGACCATTCGCCGCGAAGGCAAGGTCTGGGAGCAGACCTACGTCCATGGTGTGCCGCAAGCCCCTCTGGCGGCAGTTGGTGACACCGATAGCACGGGTACCCAGATTCATTTCAAACCCTCGGCCGAGACCTTCAGCAGCATCTCATTCAGCTGGGATATCCTCGCCAAACGCCTGCGCGAACTGTCTTTCCTGAACTCCGGGGTGGGTATCAACCTGCGAGACGAGCGCACTGGCAAGCACGAACTGTTCCGCTACGAAGGCGGCCTGCGCGCATTCGTCGAGTACCTGAACCAGAACAAGAGCACCATCAACTCGGTGTTCCACTTCAATCTTCAGCGTGAAGACGGCATCGGCGTTGAAGTGGCGATGCAGTGGAATGACAGCTTTAACGAGAGCATTCTCTGCTTCACCAACAACATTCCCCAGCGCGATGGCGGTACGCACCTCGCCGGCTTCCGCAGCGCTCTCACCCGCAGCCTGAACAGCTATATCGAACAGGAAGGCTTGCTGAAAAAGCTTAAGGTCAATACCTCTGGTGACGATGCCCGTGAAGGTTTGACGGCCATCATTTCGGTCAAGGTGCCGGATCCCAAGTTCTCGTCCCAGACCAAGGACAAGCTGGTGTCATCCGAAGTGAAGACCGCCGTCGAGCAGGAAATGAACAAATTCTTTGCCGACTACCTGCTGGAGAAGCCCGGTGAGGCCAAGGCCGTAGTGGGCAAGATGATTGATGCCGCCCGGGCACGCGAAGCCGCCCGCAAGGCCCGTGAAATGACCCGCCGCAAAGGCGCACTGGATATCGCCGGCCTGCCGGGCAAACTGGCAGATTGCCAGGAGAAGGATCCGGCACTGTCTGAACTCTACATTGTGGAAGGTGACTCCGCGGGCGGCTCTGCCAAGCAGGGCCGTAACCGCCGGACCCAGGCCATCCTGCCGCTGAAGGGTAAGATCCTCAACGTCGAGAAGGCACGCTTTGACAAGATGCTCTCCTCTGCCGAGGTGGGCACGCTGATTACCGCATTGGGTTGTGGTATTGGCCGCGAAGAGTTCAACATCCAAAAGCTGCGTTACCACAACATCATCATCATGACCGATGCTGACGTCGACGGCTCGCACATTCGTACTCTGCTGCTGACGTTCTTCTTCCGTCAAATGCCAGAGCTGATCGAAAACGGCTACATCTACATTGCCCAGCCGCCGCTCTACAAGATCAAGAAGGGCAAGCAGGAACAGTACCTGAAGGACGATGAGGCACTCGAAGAGTACCTGACACAGTCAGCCCTTGAAGATTCCTATCTGTACGTTACCGAAGGCGCGCTGGGGATCACCGGTCAGGCACTGGAGCGTCTGGTACAGGAATTCCGCAGCGTGATGAAAACGCTCAAGCGCCTGGCTCGCCTGTATCCGCAGGAGTTGATGGAGCACTTCATCTATCTGCCCCGCCTGAGTGTGGAGAACCTGGCCGATAAGGCCTTTATGGAGACCTGGATTAAAGGGTTTGCAGAGCGCGTCGCACCCACGGAGCGATCCGGTCAGGAGTTCCGTGTCAGCCTTCGGGAAGACCCGGAACGGCATCTCTGGCTACCGGAGGTCGAGTCCATTACCCACGGTTTGTCGAACTATGTCACCTTCAACCGTGACCTGTTCGCCAGCAATGACTATCGCACCATGGCCGAGCTGGGTGAGAAGCTGCAGACCCTGCTGGAGCCCGGCGCCTATATGCAGCGCGGCGAGCGCAAGAAGCCGATCAGCAACTTCAAGGAAGCCCTTGAATGGATGATGAACGAAACCGCACGCCGTCATACTATCCAGCGTTACAAGGGGCTGGGCGAGATGAATCCGGAGCAGCTGTGGGAAACCACCATGGATCCGGAAAGTCGCCGTATGCTGCGGGTGAATATTGAAGACGCTATCGCTGCGGACCAGATCTTCAACACGCTGATGGGTGACCACGTGGAACCGCGCCGCGAATTTATCGAGTCCAATGCTCTGGCGGTGTCCAACCTGGACGTCTGATCAGGTGTAGGCGGGCAAAGTTACTTGCCACTTCGGTCAAAGTTAAACGTCTTGGCCAAAGTTATGTGACGGAAAACCCCCGGTTGAGCTAGCTCAACCGGGGGTTTGCTATAAGGGGGGAGCTCTTACCAGCGCTCTTCAGCAAGATGTGAGTTATTCAGCAGGGCTCTGAGTTGACCCCATTGAGGAAGGTGTTGATCCAGAAGACTGATGAAACGGTCGTTGTGATGCCGTTCATGCAAATGGGCCAGCTCATGCACCATGATGTACTCCAGGCATTGCACTGGCTTCTTGGCCAACTCCAAGTTGAGCCAAATGCGCTGGGCTTCGATGTTGCAGGTGCCCCACTTGGTCTTCATGCGCTTGATGCCCCAGGCACGCACTTCAACCCCTAGCTTCGGTTGCCACTTTTCCAGCAGCTCCGGCACCAGGCGCTTCAACTCTGCACGGTAGAAGTCCTGAAGCACCTGCTCGCGCCGCTTGATGGTGGTCTCCGGGCGTACGAAAAGATCCATGATGGTCTTCCCGCGCAGCGCCACACGCAGTGCTGTACCACCGCTCTCATGCACGCGAAGGCGATACCGCTGGCCCAGGAAGTAATGGCTCTCGCCACTGACCATGCGTCGCTCGGACTGCCGGGGCTGGGCCTGAAACTTCGCCTGCTGGCGTTTGATCCAGCCCAGCTTGCCGACTACTGCCAGGCGCACTGCTTCGTCATCTACCGCCAAGGGTGCAGCCACACGCACGCGCCCTAGGGGCGGATAAACGCCCAGATGCAAATTCTTGATCGGCTTGCGCACTACTTCCACGGTCAAGTCGCTGACCGTGATGTTGCGGGACTCAGTACTCATGCTGATGCTTGACCAGTTCCAGTAAGGCATCCAGCCGTTCGTTGTCCTGTCCTGCCAAATATTCGCCCCTAATATCAGCGACGTCTCTACCCCATTGATCCAGAGCACCCTTGATCGCCAGACGCACCCGCTTGATCTTCATAGCATTGCCGCGCCAGTCATCCTGTCGGCTGTCCAGTACGGCTGCATCCACGGCCAGTGCTAGGCCCGTATGCTGTCCGAGGTTGTCATACAGAGCCTTGCGGGCCGGGGTATTGATTGAACCGGGATAGTTGGTTGAGCTGGTGGGGTTCTTGGCCTGCTGGGCCACCTTCACCACTTCATCCAGGTATTCCTGGTAGCTGATGGCGTCTTCCTTGCGCTTGGCGATCAGCGCATCCAGCAGCGAAGACATGGTCTCGTAGTACTTGGGGTTGATCGGCGACTCATCGATGATCAGCTTGCGCACGTTGTTTTCGATGGTCTCGGCCACGGCTTCCTGGCTTTCGCGAATGCCTTTGGGCAGCGCGTCGATAGCGCCGACACCGTGCTCCACGATCAGCTGGATCAGCGACATATCGTCGAAAGCGGAGATCTTCTCGCTGTCGTCGGCACGGATGTAGGTGTCGATCAGAAAGCGCATGTCCGGCTCGTAAGCCTTCAAGTCGATATAATCGCCACTGGCCAGCTTCACCTCATCGCGCACCTTGGTGAAGTGATCAACCTCATCCTTGATCTCGCTTATTTCTTTGGCGCTATAGCCGGCCTCTTCCAACTCGTTGGCCAGATTGCCGAAGCAGCGAATCAGCGCTGAGGTCATCTTGTACAGGTTCAGGCGCTTCGGTTCGTTGGCTTTGAGCACCTCGGCATTACCTGAGTCGGTGCCGCAGAAGAAGCGGATATAGGCAGGCGTATCCTTGGGTTTCTCAACCGGTTCGCACAGGGCCTTGATCGCCTCGCGGGCCTCCTCCAGGTCTTCTTGGGCTTTGCTCAGCCGGTCTTCCAGTAGGCCTGCCACATCGGCTTTGTCGTAGCCGTCCAGTGCGCCGCTGGTGTAGTCGCCGATGGCACCCTCCAGCTGCTTGAACAAGTCCTTATAGTCGATGATGTAGCCATACTGCTTGTCTTCACCGTCCAGGCGGTTGACCCGGCAGATGGCTTGGAACAGGCCGTGGTCGCGCATCTGTTTGTCGATGTAGAGGTAGGTGGCTGAAGGCGCGTCGAAGCCTGTCAGCAGCTTGTCAACTACGATGAGCAGCTTCATCTGCCCCGGTTCCTTGATGAAGCGCTGCTTCACCTCCTTCTCGAAGGTTTCCGGGTCTTTGTCGCCCAGCATCTGGTTGTAGATTTCGTACTGGCGAAGCTTCTCGGTCAGCCCTTCTCCGGTGGCTTCGCCCTTGATATCCGCTGGTGAAGGCTTGTAACTGGTGACGATGGCGCACTTGTCGCCCATGCCGGACTTGCTGAACAGCTCGTAGCATTTGCAGGCTTCAAAGATGCTGCTGGTCACCAGCATGGCATTGCCCCGGCCATCGGCCAGGCGGTGCTTGGTAGCCATATCCAGCAGAATGTCGGCGACGATCTTCTCCAGTCGCGACTGGCTCGACAGCACTTTCTGCATGGTGCCCCAGCGCTGCTTGAGCTGGGCTTTGGCTAGGTCGTTCAGGCCCTTGGTCTTGGCCTCGAACCACTGATCGATCTTCTGCTGCGAGGTGATGTTCTGGTCGATGTCGCGGGCTTCGTAGCGCAGATCGAGCACCACGCCATCGGACACCGCCTCGTCGAATTTGTAGGTGTGGATATAGCGGCCAAACACCTCGATGCTCTTCTGCTTGTCTGCCTTGAGCAGCGGCGTGCCGGTGAAGCCGATAAACACGGCATTGGGCAGGATGGCTTTCATCGCCTTATGCAGTTCGCCGGACTGGGTGCGGTGGCACTCGTCGACAAACACATAGAGGTCGCCCTTGGCGCGGAAGTCTGGTGGCAGGCTCTTGCGCAGCTCTTCCACAAAATCTTCTACATCGGCATCCTCGCGGGTACCGAACTTATGGATCAGCGAGCACAGCAGCCAGGGCGAGGGTTGGTTGAGCTTATCGATCAAGTCGGCACCGCTGGTGGTGCGGACGATCTGCTCGTTGACGCCGGTAAATACCTTCTCGATCTGCTCATCCAGCTCGGTGCGGTCGGTGATGATCAGCACCCGCGAATCCTGAATGTTTTCCCGAATCCACTTGGTCAGCCAGACCATGGTCAGCGACTTACCCGAGCCCTGGGTATGCCAGATGATCCCGCCTTCGCGTCGACGCAGATAGCGCTGCGCCTCGCGGATGCCGAAGTACTGGTTGTGCCGGCAGAGCTTCTTCACCCCACTGTCGAACACGATGTAATCGTGGATCAGCTCCAGAAAGCGCGCCTTGTTACACAGCTGAAGCAGATGCCGATCCAGCAGATTCTCGGCTGGCGCGCCTTCCGAGCTTTCCTCTTTCCAGGTCAGGTAGTACTTCTCGCCGGTCTGGATGGTGCCGTAGCGCAAGCCCTGAGTATCGTTACCGGCCATCACGTACTGCATGGTGGAGAAGAACGGCTGGATAAATTCGGTCTTCTGGTTATCCAGGTTCTGCCGGATACCCTCGTTCACCGCCACCTTGGAACGCTTCAGCTCCAGTACACCCAGGGCAATGCCATTTACATAGAGCACGATATCCGGGCGCTTGGTGTTGGCCTTAGCATCAGCGCCTTTGACAGTGACTTCTTCGGCAATGGCGAAGTGGTTGCGTTCAGGATGCTTCCAGTCGATCAGCCAGACGGTTTGGGTGTTCTCCCCTACCTCGGGCTTGATCTTCACGCCATAGCGCAGCAGCTCATAGACCGCTCTATTGCGGTCATACAGGCCCTTGCTGACGTCGTTGGCCGCCCTGTTCAGCTCAAAGATGGCCCGGCTGGCAAGATTGGCTTCAGCGCCCTGCTCAAGCAGCCAGCCACGCAGCAGTTCCGCCTCGATATTGGCGTTGTTAGGGCGGTCGGCCCAGTCGCCGAGGTGCTCATAGCCCAGCACCTGCTGAAACAGTTTGGCCACACGTTGCTGGGTCTTTTTTTCGATCTGGCCGACTGAGTTCATCGGTGCATTTCCTTCTGCAAATTAATGCCTATTCAGTCCGCAATGCGCTTCGAGTTGGTTTCAAACAGTCGCTCAGTGATGGCTCCCCGGAAAAGCTCTTCGTTCAGGAACTGGAGCAGCTTCTTAGCCGGGGCCTTCTCGGCAGGAAAAACGATGCGATCTTGTCCAGTGCTGTTGTCGATCTGGATGTCCAAGTCGTATCCCATCGAGTTCTGAACAATCTGGGGAACGGTGTACTGGTCAAGGATTTCCGAGTCTTTGAGCAGCGCAAAGCGCTTGCAGAACCACTGGCTTGCACCCTTGGCCAGTGCGTCGGCATCGACCGGAGCAAGCTTGTCATGAGCGAGAATCGCCTTGATGTCTTCCTCGGTAGCTTCTTTATAGAAGTCCATGAGGCTGAAAATAGCGTTGGTCGCGCGGTAGTTCTTGAACAGCAGCTTTTGCTGTGCGGGGCAGTACACGGCTGTCAGCTGGTCGCCAAGTGATAATGCAGGCGCACCGGAGGTTTCGAAGCGGTCTCTGGTGAGGAACAGGAATTTACCCGGACTGATGATGTGCGACTTACTAAAGCTCTGCGTCAGCAGAATTTCACTGCCATCGTCTTGTCGAGCGAATCCAAGAATGGCCTTGATCAGAAAAGGCTCTGCCCCCTGCATATTTATAGGATCAAGGAGGTGAACAGTGCCTGAGCTTTCGGCAGCTACAACGTCAGGAAGCTCGAAGTCTTGCAAGCTGAAGCGCTCGTTGGCTTCTGGGGTATAGCCAGGGTCGAAATCGATCTCCTCTGCCTCCAGTAGGAAGTCATCCAATTGATCCTGCCACTGCTCGGTGAGCGCCGCTTGCAGCTCACCAACCAATGGGATACGGCGCAAGGCGAGTTGGTTGCGTTCTTTCAGCAGAGCTACAAGGTGCAATTCTTCGAGCATTCGTTATGTCCTTTGCAGATAGATTCCATCGGTCAGCTCAACAACCTTAAGCGCCTCACCAGGCCGGCGGACTGCTTTCTTGCTGATCAGCAGGCAGGATGCCCCAGAGTCATCCTTGATTGAGTAAAAGTGGTAGCCCAGCAGCCCCATCACCGGGTTGAAGTGGAAAGCCCCAGCATGAGCCACTGTGAAGAAAATGACGGCGAAGATATAGGCGCCTGTGATCCATTCTCCCGTGAAGTCGAGCTTGTCTGTGGCGAGAAATGGCAGCAAATAAGTGAGAAGAAATACAACGATTTCTTTGTCGCTGTTCTCGAACTCCTTGATGGTAAGGCGATGCTGCTCCCCTGTTCGGTTCACCAACAGCAACATCAGCCAGCAAATCAGTCCGAGAAGGACAGTGACGGCAAGCCACGGAAGCCACTGACTCCATGGCCGATCCTGAGCAATCTGGTTAACAGCCACAGCTCCAAGAATGGGAGCCATGGAGGTGGCAACCAGCAGTCCTTTAGCAAACTGATTTAGCATCCTTGCACCCTCTATCAAACAAGTCGAATGCGACCGGTTAGGAGTTCCTGCATCATGCCCTGCTTGAGTTGGCAGGCCTTGTTGCGGCGGGCTTCGAGAGCAGCGAGTTCGCTGTCCATATCGGAGAGGAGAGAGGCGATGCCTGCTTGCTCGTCCTTCGGTGGGAATCGAAACTCCATTTGCTCGATGTCACGTGGCCGTAAGTTATTGATGCTAGAGCCAGCAAGTAGGTTGGCGATGTAGTTCTTGTATTTGTTTGTGCCGAAGAGGGCGAAAATGAAATCTGGCTCAGCACTCGCTCTCATGCGAAAGCACCCCATAAACGCGCCAAATGTATATCGATGCCCGTCGGAAACTTTGAATAGACCGGCTTTGCCAACCAAGTCTTTGCTGCCATTGGCCATGCAAATCAAAATATCCTTATGTTTCAAAACTTGATGACTAGACACGCATCGAGCGTTCACGAACTGGAGTCCGTCAACATCAATTGCGGACTGTTGTACGTTATTTGATCGAAGTAGACGATAGGTTTCGTCAGTGTCATACGCCAGCAGGTCTGCGTCGCCCTTGTAGCTCACACCTCGTAGGCATTGCCCAAAGTCTCCCAACCGTTTCACCTCCCACTCGCCACTAAACCCTGGCAGGCGGCGTTGGCCGGTGAGGAGTTGTTGCATGGCGGCTTGCTGGATGTCGCGCTTTTTGGCGATGAGTTGATCCAGGGTTCGGATCAGTGCGTCTATTTCGGATAGGGCAGAGACAATTTTCACCTGCTCTTCCGGAGCGGGTGTTGGAATTGGGATACCCTTTAGTTGCGTGCCAGTAATTAATGGCTGCCCCGATCCAAAAATAAGGCGGCCCAGTCCATATCGCTTCAATTGGAGCAGACAGTAAATGTGATCGGAACCCGGTTTTAGTCGAATCGCTATGGTGTTATCGGTGACTCCATAGCGACCATCTGCTGAATTCAAGAAGCCAGCATTCGCGCCGACCCGAGCAACCAGTATCGACTCTCCTGTGTGAGACGGAGTGTTGGTGTAGCCAATGACACCTGTCGACCCAAACACAGGAAACTGTCCGAATTCGGTATCCACCTTTGATCGGCCAGAAGCGATGGAACTAGAAATTTCGACTAACTGGTGAATTTTCCAATCCGCTGGAATAACTCCCACTTCGGTCTGCTTATACCCCGGCATAACTTCTGCAATCATACCGAAAACCCCATCTTCGCCAGATGTGCATTGACCTTGGCTGCCAATGCCTCCACCTCGGCATTCAGCGCCGGCAGTGGCGTGGAATAGCGTTCAGCCAACTGGCGGATGCGGCCTGTCAAGGCTTGGGAGACACGATCCAGCTCGGTCTGCACATCGGCTTCTAGGGTGGCCAGCCATTTGTCGTCCACCAACAGGGTTTTCAGCTCGACTTCGCTGAGTTGGGCATAGTGGGCCAGTACCTTGGCATCCAGCGACCTCTGCGCAGCTTTGACCCTTTTGCCGGCCTCGGCCTCGCGCTCGATCAGCGCCAGGTATTGCTCCAGCGCCTGGCGTTCCTCGTCGGCGTCGAGGTCGTGCTTGATGGCTTTCAGGCGCGCCTTGACGCTGGCGGCGGTGAGTTTGCCCTTGTCAGTCTTTCCTTCGGCCAGCGGGCCGTCTTCGCCGCCCTGTTCTTCGTCCAGCTCTTCCAACTCGCGACTAATGGCATCACGCTTTGCTTCCAGCTCGTTGATGGCTGCGGCTTCAACAGTGTAGTAGCGACGCACGACCAGCTCGGGCGGCAGCAGGTCGGTATTGGGTTCGCCCTGGCTTGAGCCACTGGCAATTAGCGGTGTCCAGCCATCGATAACCAGTTGATATACATCGTCCTGCAAGGTGGCGTACCAGTAGTCCTGGAGATGCTGGTAGACGTCGTAGGCATCTAGCAGCGGCGCGGGCTCGAAGCGATGCAGCAGATCTTCCGCCAGCTGTTTGAGCAGCGCTTTGGGCTGATCGCCAATGGCGATGCCGGCGAGCTTCGGGCGGTGTTCGTCACGCCAAGCCTGGAAAAGCCCCGCCACTGTCTGGCGAAAGGCATCGAACTCGGGGTGACCGAAGATGGTCGGCTTGATCTCGCTGATGGCGGCGACCTTGAGGCTGAGGTAGCCTGGCCGCAGTGGCTCGAACAGCGCGCCGCGCAGGTTGGGCATTACCTCCCAGTAGGCATGCAGGGCGTTGATATCACGCTCGGGGATGCCGCCATGCAGGTGGGCCTCGATGTCCTGAAGATCCTCTGCTTCGCTGGTGTCGATATAGCGCGGGATATTCAGGTTGAAGTCGTTGGCCTCGATCTCGGCCATGGGCACCAGTCGAGCAAACTTCTCCACCTCAATCTGCTGGGTGAAGGTATCGACGATCTTGTGGATGTCCTGCTCACGCAGGCGGTTCTTGTTGCCGTCCTTAATAAAGCCCTTGCTGGCGTCGATCAGGAACAAGCCGCTCTTCGTTTCGCCACTGGTGTGGTCTGCGCTGATGGCTCTCCCGGCACTGCCCTCTTTGTCCAGCACGATGATGCAGGCAGGAATGCCGGTGCCGTAAAACAGGTTGGCCGGCAGGCCGATGATGCCCTTGATGTAACCCTGCTGGAGGATGCGCTTGCGGATGGCGGCCTCGGCACCGCCCCGGAATAGCACACCGTGGGGCAGAATCACTGCCGCCTTACCGGTGCTCTTCAGCGAGGTGAGCATGTGCAGGAGGAAGGCATAGTCGCCGTTCTTCTCAGGCGGAATGCCGTAGCTGAAGCGGTTGTACTCATCCTCTGCCGGGTTGAAGCCATTGCTCCAGGCCTTGGTGGAGAACGGGGGGTTGGCGACGATAAAGTCGAACAGCTTGAGCTTGCCCATCGGGTCTTTGAAATGTGGCGCGGACAGGGTGTTGTCCTTCCAGATTTCCGCCGTAGGGCAGTCGTGCAGGATCATGTTCATCTTGGCCAAGGCGCTGGTGGCGTTGTCCATTTCCTGGCCGTAGATGGCCAGATCCAAGCTTGTGACGCTCTTGGCTTCGTCGTGTGCCTTGAGCAGCAGCGAACCCGAGCCGCAGGTCGGGTCATAGATGCTCTGCTTGCTGTCGGTAGCACCAGCCAGGCCGATGACTTGGGCCATGATCCGTGACACTTCTGCGGGGGTGTAGAACTGCCCCTTGCTCTTGCCAGACTCGGTAGCGAAGTGGCGCATCAGGTATTCGTAGGCATCACCTAGGATGTCGTCGCCCTGAGCGCGATTGCTACGGAAATCGAGGCCAGGTGAATTGAAGATGCTTACCAGGTTGGACAGGCGGTCGACCATCTCCTTGCCCTTGCCCAGCTTCTCCTGGTCGTTGAAGTCTGCTACGTCGATGACGCCGGTGAGGTTATTGGCCTCTGCCAGGCGGGCGATGATCTGGTTGATCTTGTCGCCGATCTCCTTGTCGCCCTTGAGCGCCACCATGTCGGCGAAGCTGCCACCCTCGGGCACCTCGATCAGCGAGTTCGGGTCGCCGGCGTACTTATCTGAAACGTACTTCACGAACAGCAGTACTAGGACGTAGTCCTTGTACTGCGAGGCATCCATCCCGCCGCGTAGCTCGTCGCAGGATTTCCAGAGGGAGGAATAGAGTTCGGATTTCTTGATAGCCATGTGTTTCTTAGTGTCCTTTACGTATGCCGCTAGTTTAGTGAGCTTTGATTCGGCTTTTAAAGCGGCCAGAATGCTTTGGTGAGCTCTGCTTGTTGAAAGCGCAAGCTCTCAATTTCCGCTTCGAGCCGAGCCTCGTTATCGAATGCCTGAACCATAGCGTGCATGGTCTGCAAAGGAGGCACTGGAATATCAATGTTCTTAAGGGTCGAAAGCTGAATGGAGGGGATGCTTGCCCCCACTGCTGCTTGACTCAGCAGGCCCTGTCCAACGGCGGATCGCAGGAATATCAGCAGCGCTTTGGGGGGGTATTGATCGGGGAATCGGCTGCGCAAGACCACTAATGATTGCCCTGCTATCCAGCGGTTCTGGCCAGGCGGCGGGACGTCGCCTGCTATGCCTGCCTTGCCTACGACACCTTTGAAAGTCACCAGAATGTCGTCAGTTTTGATGAAGTAGCTGTCAGCCTTGGGCGACTGCAGGTCGAACAGTGCTTCTTTGCCGGCACTGCGGATATAGCCGAACGATGGAATGTCTTGGGCCAGTACTTCGTTGACCTCTGCGCCCTCTGAGGCAGTGCTGTGTTGCCTGGGTCGAAGGATTTCAAAGAAGTCCCCCAGCTTGCGCAGTGGGTAGCGTTTCAGGGCGTTGTTCAGCTTCTGTGCAGACTCATCCTGGACGTAGCGACTCGCCTCAAGGCTGTAGTCGCTTTTTTCAATCTCTTTAGCCGCCACATTCCTGGCAAATGGGGAGGCATCGTCGCTCGCTACTAGTTGAAGCAGTGCATCGATGTCCTTCAGATCCACACGCCGCTTGCCAGATGTCTCCTTGAATGCGTCATGGTTGGCATTTACAAAACGGATCGACTGGCTGCGACTCTTGCCGTCCAATACAAGGATACTTACAGGGATTGATGTACCGCTGCACAGCCCACCTGGTAGCGCGATCACTGCGCGGACATGGCCAAGACTGACCAGATCTTCGCGCAGCTGCCGCTCGACCCCCTTGCCGAATAGCACAGAGCCTTGAACTGTCAGAACAACTAGGCCTTGTGTTTGGGCGAGCAGGTGACGGATTTGCAGCACGTTGCCGACCTGGGTCTTTTCGGTGAAGCGCTCCCAAAGATCGTCATGGCAGATTTCGTTTGGGTACTTCACGCCCATCGGCGGGAAGCAGATGGCCGTATCGAACTGAACCAGTTTTCCTTGTTTGATAGCTCTTGGGGACTTCACCGGGTCGGTTATATGCAGCTCCCAGTTCGCACCGCCTACCAGGTTGAGCATCTGAGCGCAGGTGTGTGGCACTTGCGACTCAACCCAGAGGTTTGCTCCGGTGCGAGCAACACGGGCAGCCAATTGGCCAGAGGTTTCCCACGGTATGTAGATTTTTTGGGTTTGCTCGACATGGGCAAGAGACACCATCAGCTCACAAAGGCCAGGTGAATAGCTTACGGACTCACCGCGCGACTCGATACTCCAATGCGCTGCGTCGTCTAGCAGCAGCGTGTCGATTAAGCCTTGAGTGCCTAGCAAGCGGATTTTCTGGATTAAAGCAGAAAGGTCGCTGGCCCCGTGAAGCCCTTGCCATGCACCTTCATCTAAGAATGGGTGGCGAGTGTATTGCTGTGCGCTCCGGAGAGCCTCCAGCTGTGCTGAGGTGCTCTGCTCGCACAGCGCCTCGAAATGCAGATGTTCTGGTAGTACGGGCTCTTTGGAGAGCTTCCACCAACACAGCAGTTGTAGGACTAGGGACAGAGCATTGGAGGGGGCTGCGCCAGTTCCTCGAATGGTGTCGAGCAGTTGCCAGAGGACTTTATCGTTCATGGTTTTTCCGTGTTGTCCGAGGGCGTATTCGTTCAGTGACGCTGGGAGCAGTTGTAGGTTGTGATCAGAGCATCACCGTCGGCGACTACTACCACTCCACCTTTATCGCTAATTTTCATCAGCAAACGGCGCTCGTTATCCAGAGCCGCTATGCGCTGTTTCGCTTCCTTCTTGCCGAACACGACTTTGTCCTTCTCCTGAGAGCCATGTGCCAGAACGTATTCGACCATATCGAGTGAGATCCCGCGCTGGGATTGGCGTGCCTTGCAGTGATGGGTGGTGTGCATGGCGTTCTGCTCCATGGAGTGATGAACATGGAGCTACATTAGGCGAAAGCTTTCCGTGCGTCAAGTAAGTAGTTAATGCTTAAAATACGCATTAACTCTGTTTTTGATTGGGTCGACTGCTTGAGGCGCTTGCAGGCCGGCTGCGTGCGCAGCTCCGTTAACAGCTATCCGGAATTTGACTACTCCAGGAGCGCCATCTATAACAATTTCCTAGCCTAGTCTCGGATTAGGCGGAAAGCACTCGAGCTAATGGAGCATGACGATGGATGAACTGAACAAGTTGGGAGAGTTGCTGTACGGCCCTGGAGAAGCAATGCAGGGAACGGAAATGAGCGTCGAAGACGCCATTGAGTTTGTGCAGGAGCGATATCCGTCGCGACCTTTTTGCTTGGTACGGGATTGGATATGGATCGACCTGGAGCTACCAGACAGGTTGATTCAGGAGGTGCAGAATGATCAACAACAGCCGGTTCTGCTTTATGCACACAATGTCGTACATGACTATGCTGAGCGTTTTCCAGCACCAGGAAGCTATGTTCGCACGACTCTGCTCGTGTCATTTTCGGAGGGGTTTGTCTTTCAGACGCGTAACACTGTGTATGTTTTGCTGGGCACAGGTAAACGCAAGCGAGCCAAGCCTGACGTGTTGAGAGGGCTATTTTGATACAGGGGGGGCACGAAAGTGCTTTTCTGCACTCAGTGCATTTTTATGCTGGTATCTCCAATCAACGAAGGAGCTATACCATGAGCAATCGCAACCATCACGCAAACCAATCCAACCCGAACAACCCTGCTCACCAGGCAGCGCAGGACAACCGGAGTAACCAACTCAACCCGAATAACCCCGCCTATCACAGCAGCCGCCAAGGCGGAAAACAAGGACGTTGATACGCTAGTGTGGCTGGGGCTTTGTAGCCCCAGCCACAAAGGAGATCTGAATGGCCAGAAAAGCCCAGCCTGATGGCGTGATAGGGACGCTGCAGCGTCTGTTTGGGCATGACGATGACAGGAGCTTGCTTGCTAAGTTGGCTGGCACGTCTCCTCTCAAACGCTATGTTCTCGAGTCTGGATCCAACGTTTTTAAGCGCTCCATACAGTGTGACAACCTGATCAAGAACATGCTGGCGCTAGATACTGTTTTTAATAGCCAGGAGTTTGTCTGCAAGCTTGCGAATGGAGAGGTCAAGCCAGCTGAGATCAGTGAAAAAATTCAGGCGGCCAAGGCGAGATTAGAGAAAAAAATGCAGGCCTATGCCTATTGGGTAGACCGCATCGACTCGCTGGAAAAAGTGCTTACAAACGCCACTGGCTTCGAAGAGTTTGCTTTGGAGGATCGTCTAAGCATAGACGTTCAAGGTCGTTCGCTTGATACCGGAAGCCCCTACGCCTTGAGGGCTGTCCGCTTGCTAGAGCAGGTGGAGGAGCGTGGCCGTAATTCGTTGCTGAATGCCGATCAGCTAAATGAAAAGGCATGGGCGCTCTATCGTTTGGGTGTGCATGAGCAGGCCGTTGGGCTAGCTCAGCAAGCCGTTGAGATTGAGCCTACGCACGCGGAGGCTTGGCTTTTACAAGCTCTACATAGCCTTACCCAGAAGCGCTCTGCGCAGGGAGATATGGCGCTATACGAGTTTGAGAAAGAGCAAGCAGAACCGTTATCTGGTCATGAGTATTGGGCAGATGAGATGCGTGATGCTGCAGAAGATCGTATGGCTGCGGCGCTAGAACGGCACCGCCACGTTGTCTTTCAGGCATTAAAAAACTGGCCGGTGACACAAGATGGCGGCACCAAGCGGTATCGCGATCAGTATGAGGAGGTTCGGGCATCGTGCATTGACTGGCTGTTTGCACTGACCGCGCCGAATACGCGCTGTTTATCCACAGTGCCTGACTGGATGTGTGGGCGCTTGCGGTTCTGACACTTTATTCCAGTGGATCTGATCCGCTCGCGCTGGAGGTTCTGATCCACCCATTCCAGTGATTGTGATCCATCATGCTGATGATTCTGACCCACCCCTCAAGCGCTAAACTATCCACTCCCCCTTTCTCGTAGGTCGCCGCAATTGATTGAAGAAGGCAGCCAGAATATTTATACCGATCTCGGCTGCGCCGATGCTGACGCAATGCAACGCAAAGCCAAGCTCGTCGTGCGTATCGGTGATGCTATTTCTGCCAGGGCTCTGGGACTGGATCAGGCGTCGGTAGTGACGGGCACTGAGGTATATTGCCTGGAGGCCTGGCTAAAGGGGAATTTCAGACATGCCGCTGAGGCCGTACTGCATGCCTGCTTACGCCACCTTGATATGCATCCTCACTGACTCGGTGATTTTCGCGTGCGCGAAAATAACGAAGAGGGCATCGCCCCCTTCGTTGTTGATCATCACGCCTTGGCAGCCTGCTTACGCAAGGACTCGCCTTTGAGCCCGATACGGTGCGAGCGGTGGACGATGCGATCCAGGATGGCCTCGGCCAGCGTGGCGTCGTTGAACATGCTGTGCCAGTGCTCCGTGGGGAACTGGCTGGTGATGATCAGCGAGCCGGTCTGCATGCGCTGATCGACAATATCCAGCAAGGTATACCCCACCGTGGGCTCCACCGGAGCCAGCCCGAAGTCATCGAGGATCAACAAGAGGACTTTGCTCAAGGCCGTTCGGTACTTGGGCAGGGAGCCGTCGCCAATGGCGATTTGCATCTCTTCATAGAGTTTTGAGGCGCTTTTGTAGATCACCGAGTAGCCCTGTCGGCACGCCTGGCTGCCAAATGCGCAGGCGAGCCAACTCTTGCCTGTGCC
>CETH01064029.1_pt1 | contig 39535 bp, 36 predicted proteins | sample 361461 | NCBI WGS metagenome assembly CETH01 (sample SAMEA2622695, study PRJEB7988) | marine metagenome | isolation source: saline water (ENVO:00002010), including
TCAGCAGCAGGTTTAAGGCGCCGATACCGGTAAAATGAATCAGCGCTTTCACCGGGTCTGCCCCCAGGCTATCGGTGACACCCAGGTAAAAAGTGAAAAGCACCCAACCGAGGATCAACAGGTGCAATACTGTTTTGCCCAGCGTGATTTGCCGGGCAGATAATCTTAACGGTTTATTCAGTAACTTCATCAAATTCTAATAGTAGCGGGTGAGATCCATATTGGAATACAGCGGGGCGACTTCCTGATAGCCGTTAAACATCTCGGTATCGATACGATTCTGTGAAAACAGGCCGCCTTTGGTGATCCGTCGTTCACTGGCCTGACTCCAGCGTGGGTGAGCCACGTTCGGGTTCACGTTGGCATAAAAGCCATATTCGTGGGCTGCCAGGCGATTCCAGGTAGTTGGGGGCTCCTGATCGGTGAGAGTAATGCGCACCACTGATTTAATACTTTTAAAGCCATATTTCCATGGCACTACCAACCGAATTGGCGCGCCGTTCTGCGGTGGCAGGGTTTTACCATACACGCCAACCGACATCAGGGATAGCGGGTGCATGGCTTCATCCAGTCGCAGGCCTTCCACATAAGGGTAGTCGATACCACCACCCATAAACGGGTTGCGTTGACCCGGCATCTGTTTTGGGTCGAACAGGGTTTTAAACGCAACATATTTAGCCGAACCGAGCGGATCAGCCAGCTTGAGTAGTTTATTTAATTCAAAACCCAGCCAGGGGATCACCATTGACCAGGCCTCAACGCATCTTAGCCGGTACACCCGTTCCTCTAATGGAAATTTATTGAGGATATCGTCATAGCTCAGGGTAATGGGGTTGCGAACCATACCGTCAATTTTCAGTGACCACGGGTCAACCTGAAAGTCCTGGGCATTTTCTACCGGATCGTCCTTACTTGTGCCGAACTCATAAAAATTATTGTATGAAGTGACTTTTGCGTAGGGCGTCATGGTTTCGTCGGTAGACAGGCTGTCGTTGCGGGTAAAGTCCAGCGGTTTGGCTTTGAATGCCGGCTTGTCATCATCGTCATCAAACCAGCCGCGAGCTGTTGCTGAACCGCTGAGCAGAGCGCCAGCACCAACAAACCCCATGGATTTGAGCAAACTGCGTCGTGATGAGAACACTGATTCGTCGGTAATTTCGTGACTTTTAAAAGTTTGTGATGGTTTAAATCGTTTAGTCATAATGCCTGATTTGCGAAAACTAATACCTCTGGTTACGTACTAAGACCGCATTAAGCACAAAAAAATTTCATCCCCGCCGGATAGTATTAGTCGCAGCGCCGTCGGCTCGCGCTGAACCCCACAAGTTGGCAAGGTATTTGTAACATCGTTGGTTCAATGCCTATAACCACAGAATATTGACACTTATGAGATTACCGACAAAAAGCCTTATCGCTAAAATTGAAGCCTTGTCTGCGCAAATGAATCCTGAGCAATTAAAAGACTTTCTGGATGTGCTGGATTCCATGGCAGTAATGGTGGAAGACGCCAAAGCAATGCCGACCTCTGCAGAAGCCAGTGAGTTAAACGCGGTAAAACTGGCCCTGCATTAATATCTATCCTGCCTCTGCTGCTGATTGCTAACAGGTAGGCAAGCGTATTAAACATTCGTGCAGGCGGTTACAAGGACAAAGTATCGAGTACGCCACCGCGTTTGGGCACAAACATATTGGAATAGAGACGGGCGGCAAATTCGTCGGTCATGCCTGAAATATAATCGGCAATCACGCGGTGACCGTTGCCTTGCTCCTCGGCCTGTAACCAACGACTCCGGGTGTTTTCCGGTAGCAGGCGGGTGGGATCTGAGCTGAATGCCTCAAAAAGCTCCATTACTACCTGCTGGCCTTTATATTCCAGTAATTGTACTTCAGGTTTGCGAATGACCTTGCGGTATACAAATTGTTTAAACAGGGCCAGAGCTTCGCTGTGGTGATGAGGAAGCACCGCCTGATAACACAACAAGGGGTGAGTGAACTGTGGGTTTTCCTCGATACGGATTGCGGTAATAAAGCAGTTAACCAGTGCGCCAATAGCGTTTTTGCGCTCAAACTGTTCAATGCTGAATAAGCGGTCACCGAGTTTACTGATAGCATCAGACAGCCACGGCACTTTGAGTTCAATCAACGGCTTTTCCAGCTCTTCACTGAATTCGGCGCGCTTAACCATCCCCATCACAATGGCATCCTCCAGATCGTGAATACCATAAGCAATATCGTCGGCCAGCTCCATGACACTGCAATCAAAGGACTTATGACTGGTTTTACCGTGCTTACCGGCACTTTGATTAAATGCCATAAAGGCGTCGCGTTCTTCTGGTTTTAACGGAGCGAGTAACCAGTCAAACAGGTTTTCATCACAGCGAAAAAGCCCTTTAGGCGGGTGCCAGTTTTCGGCTTTCACCTGACGCATGCGCAAATCATCTGCCGGCACAATATCCTGATTGGTCAGCGTATCGATAAAATTGGGGTATTTCACCAGGCCCAGTACACTACGACGGCTCAGGTTCATGCCGTGTTCTGCGGTATAGGGTTCCAGCCGGGTAACAATGCGAAACGTCTGGCCATTGCCTTCAAATCCGCCGTGCTGGTGCATCATGTAATGCAGTGCTATTTCACCGCCATGGCCAAACGGCGGATGACCGATATCGTGGGCCAGGCAAAGGGTTTCAATTAAATAGGGATCGAGGCTGACATATTCGGTTAAGCGGGGAAATTTGCCTTGCAGTTGTGCAGTAATGCCGGTGCCAATTTGCGCCGCTTCCAGTGAATGGGTGAGGCGGGTACGATAGAAATCACTTAAACCCACCCCCAGCACCTGAGTTTTGGCCTGTAAACGGCGAAAGGCCGCTGAATGGAGTACCCGTGCTTTATCTCGCTGAAATGGCGAACGATGATCGCCGTCCCTTGCCTGAGTGCGCGGCAACCGGCGTTCAGACCAGTTGGATTGCCAATTCGATTGCTGACTGGATTGCCGACTGGATTGCCGACTGGATTGCCGATCGGATTGCATACAGACTGACTCCTTTATGACTCGTCGTGATCTTCCTGAGTAATTTCATCCAGACTCAGAGAGAAGCTGGGCACGTACTGTTTTAAAAAATAATCCACTTCGTCTGAATGGTAGTCTTTGAGCATTTTATCAAGGCGCTTTTTGGCAAGCGTGAACTCACGGTTACCGGCGCTGAGCTCCTCAAGCGTTTTCAGGTAGGCACAAATAACGTCGGCGGCTTTTACAATAAAGGCTTCGTCTTCGCTGTGTTTGTCACCGCTGATTAATTCGGCGTAATCTTCGCGAAAGGGCTCAGGGGCCATATCGATAAGCTTCTGCTCGGCGATTTTCTCAATCTTTTTATATTCTTCCTTGATGGCCGGGTTGTAGTACTTAACCGGCGTAGGCAGATCACCGGTGAGTACTTCAGACACATCATGGAACATCGCCAGGGTGGCAATCCGGTCGGGATTGAGCTGACCATCAAAAAAGCGGTTACGAATAAGCGCTAGGGCATGGGCAACCATAGCCACCTGCAGGCTGTGCTCCTGAACATTCTCGATACGCACATTATGCATCAGCGGCCAGCGATGAATGAGTTTCATTCTGGCCAGGTGGGCAAAGAAATGGCTGTTTTCAGCCATTACTTTTTGCCTTTCTGGCGGTAGCCATTAAAGAAGTTTTCAATGCGATCCATGGCCGGGCCGAGAATATCGCTGTGCGGTAAAAATACCAGACGGAAATAAATACCTTCGTTTAAGTTAAAGGCACGGCCGTGAACCAGCAGGATTTTTTCGCTGCTGAGCAGGTCGAGGATCATTTGTTCGTCGTTGGCGATATTAAACTTCTCGGCATCGACCTTAGCAAAACAGTACATGGCGCCATTTGGTGGTACACAGGTGATGCCGTCGATGTCATTCAGCCGACGGGCCGCTAAATCCCGTTGTAATTGCAGTCGGCCGCCGGGTTTGACTAAATCGTTGATGCTCTGATAGCCGCCAAGCGCTGTTTGTATAGCGCTCTGGCAGGGCACGTTGGCGCACATCCGCATGGATGACAGAATATTCAACCCTTCAATATAGTGTTTAGCCAGGCGTTTATTACCGGATACCACCAGCCAGCCGGCACGGAAGCCCGCCACGCGGTAGTTTTTGGATAAACCGCTAAACGTCACAAAAAACACGTCATCGGCCAGTGAGGCTATGCACGTATGCTCGGCATCGTTATACAGAATCTTGTCGTAGATTTCGTCGGAATACACCACCAGCTCATGCTCGCGGGCCAAATCGACAATTTGTTGCAGTAATTCTTTGCTGTACACGGCCCCGGTGGGGTTATTCGGGTTGATCAGTACGATGGCTTTGGTTTTCTTGGTGATCTTACTTTTGATATCATCAATATCGGGAAACCAGCCAGCCTGTTCGTCACAGCGGTAATGCACCGGGGTACCGGAAGATAAGCTTACCGCAGCCGTCCATAGCGGGTAATCCGGGCTGGGTAACAATACTTCGTCGCCCATATTCAGCAGCGCCTGCATGGCAATCATGATCATTTCACTCACGCCATTACCAATAAACACATCATCAACCTGGATGTTGCGAATGTTCATTTGCTGGTAGTACTGCATTACTGCAACACGAGCCGCGTAAATACCGGTAGAGTCAGAATAGCCTTGTGAGGTTGGCAGGTTATGAATGACGTCCTTAAGGATATCGTCAGGAGCATCAAATCCAAACGGGGCAGGGTTGCCAATATTCAGTTTGAGAATACGATGGCCTTCATCTTCCATCTTGCGAGCCTGCGCGGCGATCGGACCGCGAATGTCATAACATACGTTATCTAACTTGTGCGAACTGTGTACCGGTTTCATCTTAAACTACTTAAATTACGGGGCTTTCAGGGTATCGCATCGGGCTACACGCTGTTAAGCAAATTTTGCGCTTTAGCGCAAATATATTGCATAAACTGTTACAAAAACCGACTTGAGACAGTAAAAAGGAAGGGCTATAACTCAAAATAGTGCTTTTAGAGAATAAGTTTGCTTTTTGCAGGGTGTCCGCATGCGCCATTCAGATGTAGTTGTAGATCACAGCGCCGGGGTAGAACATTACCCGGGCGAGAGCAGGGTGTCGGTAAAACCTGTTGATGGTGCCATGGTTTGCTGTGGTATTTATGGCGTTTTCGAACACACGGGTATCTGGGTTGATGGGCACATTATTGAACTGCATGGCAGTGGCTTGGTGAAAGCCGTGTCGCCTCAGCGTTTTTTAAACGACCGTAGTGGCGAGAACATTTATATGCTCTGCGATAAAGATCTGCATCCGCTGGTAGCCGCTGGCGCCGCCGAGCGTGCCGTATCGCGCATCTTTACTTATATTGAATACCATCCCTGGGGCAATAATTGTCATCGTTTCACTTTTGATGTGGCCACCGGGCAAAAAAGCGCAGTATGTAGTTTTTACGATTTTAATGTGGCGGTGAATCGCTATTTTCACCGTCGCCTCTACTGGCAACCGGTCAGTATTCCTCGCACATATTAATTTTTAATATTTTTATTGTTAATAAATTGTGAACTTTAGTAATTGGATCTATCGTATATATAACGGTGGGGAAGATTCTGCAGTAAGTAAGACCGGTTCGCTCAGAAGATCGGTAAATATCGTGGATAAGTGAATGTTCCCCTGTTTTGCGCTTAACAGTAACAACTGAGGGAAGTGAATTTATGTCACAACACTTTAAAGAAACACCCCAGAACGCTATCACCGACAGCGGTATCGCCAGGGTCATTCCCTGTAAAGAGCTCGATGTTGGCGATCCCATTAAATGGTTGTCTCTGGGCTTTCAGGATTTATTAAAAACCCCGTTATTGTCCGTGTTCTATGGTTTATTATTCGCCGTCATTCCCTGGTTAATCTCCTTTTTAGTGGCGATGACTGGCTGGCACCTGATTATTTTGCCCTCGATAGTGTGCTTTATGCTTATTGGTCCGTTTCTGGCAGCGGGCTTGTACGATATAAGCTGGGAACATGAAAAAGGCCATAAGCCCACTTTATCCCATTCATTACGTGCCATGCGCCGTAATGCGGTGAACGAGTGGGGATTTGGTATTTTGCTGATGATCCTGATGATCTTCTGGTTACGTGTTGCCTCCCTGATCCATGCACTGTATCCGCAGCATCAGATTGAGAGTCTGGAAAGCTTAATGCCTTTCCTTATTCTTGGAACCGGCGTAGGCGCACTGTTCTGTATCGGTATGTTTTTTGTTACCGCATTTACCCAGCCCATTCTGCTGGAGCGGAAAGTTGATTTAGCTACTGCTGTGATGACCAGCATTAATGCTGTATGGGTCAATAAGGTACCGATGTTTATCTGGGCCGGTATTATTTTCTCCATCGTTTCTATTGGCTTTGTTACCGGGTTTATCGGCTTTGTTGTATTAATGCCATTACTTGGCTATGCCTCCTGGCATGGTTACATTGATGCCATCGAAACCAAACGGGAACGTGAATACGTTTAATCCGGTTCTCAACCTCTCCTTCATAACCTACGGGTAGTTGGGCATATAGTCTGGCTACCCGTTTTTTCTGCTTTGAACCTTGCCTCGCAACCAATTTATGGTTAATTAAAGTCATTACGGGGCCGATGAATTTTCTTTCTGATGACGATTGTCGTTCTGTCTGACTTTTAAAATAGTCAAATTTTCATCGTTTTACATCATTTCTGTAATTAAATTACAGCTTATGTGAGCTCTGAGAGCCGTTTTATCGACTTAAGTTGTATAAAATTGTGAATAACTGCCTGGATCAAGCTAAAAACTTTCAGAATTGAAGGTTTTTTTTAGAACTTTTTTATATCTAAAGTTTAATAGATATTCTGAATGGTAATATTTATTTAAAAAATACCCAATAAAAGTAATGGTTTAAGTTGTTAATTGGCCATTAACATTATAATTTACGCTATTTTCACCATACCTATACAATAATAAAACAGTAATTTTCTTTCAGGTGGGGCATAAATATAGTGCACCAACGAGAAACGCTCAGCGCAAATCGTTGGGCTGACACCAGAACTGATAAACAGCAATTTCGCTCTACAGCTTCCGGTGGATACCAAGATAATATGAGAGGAAATTTAAATGACTAAAGTAATCAAATCAACAATCGCTGCTGCAGTATTAGCAGTAATGGGTGTATCAACTGCTTCTGCTGACGTAACTGCTGAAGGTGTTCGTTTTACAGGTGATACTGAGTTCGCTGGTTTTTGTAAAGCGGTAGTAAAAGATGACGTTCGCCTGCTACGATCTTCTGTATCACGTAACATCGGTCTGATTGGTGCAAGCCAGCGTGAAGTACTGAAAGTAGTTAGTGCAAAAGACGGTGTAACTTGTAATGGTGTATCTCTGGTTGAGTTTTCTCAGTCTCGTGACGCATCAAACGTCTATCAATTCCTGACTGCACGCAGCTAATCGTGCCGGGAATCAGTAAACGGGAACCGCAGTGGTCAAAAAAACGAGTTCCCGTTTAACTCCTTCCTTCTCAGGCGCTTTATTCTTAAGCCCTAATCCAACGACTCACCTGTACTTTCGAGCGGAAAATCATTTTGCTCACCCGATAACGTAACTTCAGTAACAGTACATAAGCCAATGGAACCAAAAACAGACTGGTCAGTGTGGAGAACACTAAGCCGCCAATAATGGCTATTGCCATAGGCGAGTAGGCCGGGCCGTCGCCACCAATACGGGTACTGCCCATTGCCAGTGGTACCAGACCCAGTACCGTGGTGGAAACCGTCATCAGAATTGGCCGGATCCGCGAGCTGCATCCATCTACTATAGCGGTAGTTAAGGCTTCGCCTTCGCTAATTAACTGGTTAATTCTATCTACCAGCACAATACCGTTGTTTACCACTATTCCCATCAGGATCAGCATGCCTATCATGCCCATTACCGACATAGAAGTGCCCGTGATCATAAAGGCCCAGAATACGCCGGTAATACTAAACAGCAGTGACGTAATAACGGCGGTAGGTAGCAGCAAGGATTCAAACAACGCTGCCATAACAATGTAGATCATGCACACAGCCAGCAACATATTCATTTGCATTACCGCAAAGGCTTCGTCCTGACGACGGAAGCCGCCGTCCAGCGTCCAGCTATAGCCAGAGGGCAGGCTCATGTACTGCATGGCGGCCTCAATTCGTTCGCGGGCCTGTTCCATAGTGGTGCTTTCTTCCAGATTGGCACCTACTGACAGGGCGGTTTGACGATAATAGCGGTTTATTTGCGCCAGTTGCGGCATAACCGAAATGTCTGCCACCATGTCCAGGGTGATATTACGGCCCGAATTGTTGGTTAAATTAAGGTTTTGCAGTGCATTAAGGGATTCCTGCACTGATTTACCATACATGAGTTTGACATTGACCTCGCCGGCTTCACCGTAGCGGAAGGTGCGCAGGTTATTACCGCGCAGGGCAGTCGCTACCAGACCTGACACCTGCTGAGTGGTGAGGCCAAGCTGATAAGCTTTGTCGCGGTCGATACGGATCTGCAGTTCCTGGCGTTCGCTGCCAACGTCGGCGCGCACATCAGTTAAGCCGTCAACGTTGTCCAGCACATCTACCACACGGTTAGCGATCACTCTGAGCTGATCTGAAGATTCGCCAAGCAGGGTGAGTCTGACCCCACCGCCATTGCCTTCGTTCCAGCGGAAAGACGGTTTAGCCCGTACAAACTTCGGCATATTCTCAAGTATTAGGCGTTTAATTTCGCTTACCGGTACCGGTAAATCATCCTGCAGGGTGATACCAGATGTTGCCTGCCCAGCTTCATAATAGGTATACACCTGTTTTATGTAGAACTTTTCCTGATTGTCGTAGAGATAAGCTTCCATTTTATCAACGGTTTTCTCTACTTCTTCCAGAGTGTAATTCTGGCTGATGTGATAGTTCAGCCAGACTCGGGAGCGGTTATCATTCCCTTCATCATCGTTGGAAATAACGCCCAGAGGAATGGCCGTGCTGGCCAGAATAGCTAACGCAATGACTGAGGTTTTGCCCTGATTATGCATGGCCCAGTTTAAGATTTTGCGATAACGCTTAATATAACCTGCAGGCTTTGCATGGTGAGCGGCAGGCGGCTTAACCTTTGAGGCCAGCAGGGGGATCAGCGTTTGTGCAATCAGCAGTGAGGCAAACAGCGAGATACAGATGGCAATGGCTACGTGCTCCAGAAACACGGTGACATCAATCTTAACGCCCACAATATTGGGTAAAAAGACGATAGCCGTTGTAGTGGTACCGGCAATGACAGCCAGACTCACCTTGCCAACGCCTAATTTGGTAGCCTGTTTCGCATCGGCATGGGTAGCCCGCTGCTGAAAAATACTTTCAGTGATGACTACCGCATTGTCAACCAGCATACCTACCGCCAGCATAAGGCCCATCAGCGACAGGATATTCAGCGAGTACCCCAGCAAATACATGACACCCAGGGTAATGCAGATAGAAAACGGCACAGACAGCACAACCAAGAGAGTTGTTGTGAGTTGCCGCAGGAATAAATACAACACCACAACCGAGAGCAGCGCACCAAATAAACCCGCTTCCACCAGATTTGATAACGATGAGGTGACACTTTCGGCCACGTCATCCATTACGTACAGGTTAATGCCGTTAAAAGCCGGATCCTGTTTGGTTTTTTCAACCACCGCCATTACCTGTTCACTGACTTCTACCAGGTTACTGCCTGATTCACGGAAGATATTCAGACCCACCGCGTAGGCGCGGTCGAGGTGGCGGCCATTGTTACGCTCAGGTGTTTCATAATCCACCGTGGCAATATCTTTAAGCATGATCCCCGGTGCAACATAGAGCTGCTGGATATCGCGCATATCAGAGAACTGGCCCTGGGGATTAACAATAAACTTCTGGTCGTTGGCAAAAAAGTGTCCGGCCGTCATCGAGAAGTTGGCTTCCCGCAACCGTCTGCCCAGTTCGTTGGTATCGATATGTAGTGAAGTAATGCGTTCCGGGATAAGGCGAATACTGATTTGTTTTTTCTCAACACCATACAGTTCAACCCGGGAGACACCCTGAACCCGTTCGATTTCACCTTTTAAATTACGGTCGAGGAGATCGTAGGCGTTCGACAGATCGCGCTCGCTGGAGACCCGCAGCTGGAAAATCGGCATGTCGTTGGTATTAAATTTAAACACCATCACGCGCTCAACATCATCGGGCAGTTCGTCGCGAATAGCATCGATTTTCTCCCGGGCCTCGATGCTTTTGGCTTTAATGTTGGCGTCCCAGTCAAATTCCACAAACACTTCAGCGCGGTTTTCAAACGAGGTTGCCCGCAGCTGTTTGATGCCGGACATGGTGGCAATCGCTTCTTCCACCGGACGGGTGATCATGCGCTCTATTTCGGCCGGAGTGGCGTCGCGATAGGGCACCTGAACAACCATTTGCGGAATATCAATGCCGGGAAATTTCTCCAGCGGTAACAAGCGTCCTGAAGCGATGCCGAAAATCAGCATCGACAGGAAACACATACAGATAGTGACCGGTTTGCGCAGGGCAAAACTGGTCAGGGCGGCACCAGCCTGAGCAAACTTATCCATAAACTTTGCCTCCGGCTGTGTCGCTCGCCGATACGGCAAACTGTTTGCGGTCAAACAGTGAGTAAATCACCGGTAACAGAATAAGGGTAAGCAAGGTAGAGAACAGTAAACCAAAGATCACAGTGATGGCCATAGGCGTGCGCACTTCGGCACCTTCACCAAAGCCAATGGCCATGGGCAGCAGACCAAGAATAGTGGTCAGCGTGGTCATGATAATGGGGCGTAAGCGGCTGTTGGCGGCATCGATGATGGCGCTATGCTTATCCTGACCCTGTTCACGTAACTGATTGATGCGATCAATCAGTACAATGGCGTTATTAACCACGATACCGCAGAGCATAATTAACCCGATGAACACCACCACGCTAACGTTGGTGTTGGTGAGTAGCAGACCATAAATAGCGCCGGCTACGGCCATAGGAATGGCAAATAAAATCAGTAGCGGGTGACCCAGTGATTCAAACTGTGAAGCCATTACCAGGTACACCATAAAAATAGCCAGTGCCAGGGCCAGCATCAGCGAGTCGAAACTTTGCTGCATGTCTTCGCTCTGACCGGCAATGGTTGCCCGCAACTGCGGCGGCAGGGCAATTTCACGGATAATTTGTTCTGCCTCAGCCACGCCCTGAGCCAGATCACCATAGCGCAGATTGGCTTCCAGCAATGCTACACGTTGCTGGCCTACCCGGGTGATCTCACTGGGACCGTTACTCACAAAGACTTCAGCCACAGCATGTAAGGGCACCGGCTGTTCTGCGCCCGGATTAATGATGATTTGGCCGACATCGTCAATCTGGTCGCGTTGTGTATCGGCAGTGCGTACCAGAATATCCACTTTACGGTCGCGCATACTGTACTGGGTTGCTACTTCACCGCCAATTTGTGCGGCTACCAGCTTGGCGGCGGTAGACGCATCCAACTCGAGGCGGGCGAGGGCCGCGTGATTGAAGTTAATTTTAAGCTCTGGATTACCGACCCGCAAACTGCTGGTTACATCGGCAAAACGGTTGCTGCCTTCCAGTGCCTGCTGCAACGAGTCGGCACTGCGCTGGAGCAGCGCTAAATCATAGCCTTGCAGTTCAATCTGTATCGGTGCCGCAAAGGTAAATAATTCCGGATAACCAAATTTGCTCTGCACACCGGCCTGTTTTGCCAGGTATTCACGTAATGACTCTTTAACCCGGGCTTCATCGGCATCGCTGGCCTGTTTATCCAGTACTACGTTAAGTTTGCCCCAGTGATCGCCTCCCTGTGATGGCGCAGCACTTATAAGACTGCCGGTACCGGCCAGTGAATAGGTACGATCAACATCAGGCAAGGATTCGGTATAGAGCGCCAAACGGGTCAGTAAGTCGTCGGTTTGTTCAACACGTGAGCCTGCCGCCAGGGTGACTTCAATGAAAAATTCACCCTGTGACATGCGCGGTATAAGCTCCATGCCTAAGCGAGGGATGAGCATAAACGCCGACGCGGTTACGGCAACAGCCACACCCAGCACCAACCAGCGGGTGCGCAGGGCAGCTTTCAGACTGACATTGTACAGTTTTTCTATACCGTTAAAGGCCAGGCCAAATAAGCCGGTGAGTGGCTTAAAGATAAACGACAGAGCGGTGCTGATCGCGCGCCACACTGTAATAAGCAGGGTCGTAACCAGCATGGGAATGATCCCGAATACCAGCTTAACCAGCATGCGTAGCGGCCAGGTAATGTAAAACACGATCTTGCGCCAGCCTTCAGGGCGGCCAGCAGGTGTCGGTTCCAGCGCATCCTGCTCAGTGAAACTGTCTTCACGGTGGGCTTTGGCGGCCAGTGCCGGGATAACCGTCAGAGCCACAATCAGTGAGGCAATTAAGGCAAACGAAACGGTCATGGCCTGGTCGCTGAATAACTGACCGGCAATGCCTTCAACAAAAATAAGCGGTACAAATACTGCCAGGGTAGTGAGCGTGGAGGCTAATATAGCACTGGAGACTTCCTTGGTGCCCTCGGTCGCCGCCGCCGCAGCGCTGATCAGGCCCTTGCCGCGCTGTTTGTGTTTGTCGATATTTTCCAGTACCACGATACTGTTATCCACTAACAAACCCACCGCCAGGGCAATACCACCGAGGCTCATAATGTTAAGACTGATATCGTTACCGTACATCAGGTTAAATGTGGCGATAACCGATAGCGGGATCGATACTGAGATGATCAGCGTTGGCCAGAAATCTTTAAGGAACAGGTAAAGAATGATCATGGCCAGAATGCCGCCAATAATGGCAGACGATTTTACATCTTCGATGGCCTGTTTAATAAACTCACTCTGATCGTACACTTTATCAAGCGCATAGTCAGAAGGCAGCTGATTTTGGAGCCGCTCTAGGGCTATCCCTACCTGACGTGCTACATCTACTGAGTTGGCGTCACCTTCTTTGTATATGGCAATCTCAGCGCCTTCCTTGCCGTTAAAGCGACTAATGGCATCCCGTTCCTTATAGGTATTCTGAATGGTAGCCACATCGCGCAGGCGAATAGACTTGCCGTTACGGTTGGCAATATACAGCTCACCAATCTCATTGAGGCCGGTAAACTGGTTCAGGGTACGTACCAGAAACGCCTGATTGCCGTTATCAATACGACCGCCTGCGGTGTTGAGGTTTTCCTCTTTAAGGCGGGTGATAATGGTGTTGATGCTGATATTTAACTGGCTGACCCGGCGCTGATCCACCAGTACCTGAATTTCGTTTTCCAGGGCACCACCAATTTTTACCGAAGCAACGCCTTCAATGGACTCCAGTTGACGCTTAATCTGCTCATCGGCATAAATACGTAACGACTTCATGGCTTCAACGGAAGGATCCGGCGTAGTGAAACTCAGGCCATAGCGCAAAATAGGATCGAGGCTGGGGTTAAAGCGCAATAAACGGGGTTTATCTACATCCAGTGGCAGTTGCAGGATATCCAGTTTTTCCCGCACTTCCAGGCTGGCGAAATCCATGGCAGTGCCCCAGGCGAATTCCAGCACGACGTCTGACTGGCCCGGCCGTGATATAGATTTAACGGTGCGCACGCCCTTAACGGTGCCAATGGTTTCTTCGATAGGTTTGGATACCAGTTGTTCTACTTCAGCAGGCGCCGCACCGGTGTAGTCGGTGCGAATTGTCAGAGTCGGGTAGGCCAGTTCGGGTAGCAGGTTTACCGATAACCGGCCTAAAGAGACCATGCCAAATAACAGCACGGCGAGCGTGAACATGGCAATCGCGACAGGGCGCTTTACCGCAATATCAACAAGTTGCATAACAATCTCCTGGCGGCTATCAGCTGTTTACAATTTCAACTGGTGACGCATCTTTCAGATTGTGATGCCCGACGGTTACAACGGTTTCTGAACCAGTAAGGCCGTTGGTAATTTCGATAAATTCACCGTTTTCGAAGCCGGTGGTTACATCTAGCTTTTTCGCTACGCCTTCTTCCACCACAAACACACTGGTTTGGTCGTCGATGGTTAGCAGCGCTTTACGGGGCAATAAGGTCGCATTCGCGTGAGTATCGTAATCAATAGAGACTTCAGAAAACATACCTGCTTTCAGGCGGCCGGTAGTATTAGGAACGGTGAGGGTAACTTTAAAGGTACCAGTGGTTGCATCAACTACCGGGCTGATTCGCTCAACGTAGCCAGTTACCGTGGCATTACCCAGTGCTGCAATTTTCAGGCTGGCATTTTGTTTTGCCGAAATGGAGGCCATTTCGCTTTCTGGCAGATAAACAATGCCCTGTAAGGCTTTTTGCTGAACAATATGGAACATTCTTTCGCGCTGAAAAGACTCAGTAAGGTTACCCACCTTGGCATTACGCTCGGCAATGTAACCGCTGATGGGAGCGGTGATGGTGGTTTCCTTCAGATCCAGTTCGGCTAGTGCCAGCACGGCTTTGGCTGCTTCGTACTGGGCGGTGAGCTTATCAAAGGTATCGTCGCTCACCAGTTTGCTGGAATACACTTTCTTAATTTTGCTTAATTCTTTTTCGATGCCGGTGAGATCGGCACGGGCTTTACTCAGGTTTAACTCGTAACGTTTTTTATCGAGCTGGGCAAGTACCTGACCCTTTTCTACATAATCGCCTTCTTCGACGAAAATGTGCTCAACAATACCAGACGCCCGGGCGACTACAAACGCTTCTTCTTTGGCTTCTAAAATGGCGGTGGTCTGATAGCTCGATGAGATATCACCCATGGTTACAGGTGTGGCTTCTACGGGAATGCTGACAACCACTTCATCTTTTTGTTCTGCTTTTGTATCAGTGGCCTCGGCGTCGATACAACCGGTTAAGGTCACGCTTGTGGCCAGCAGGCTGGCAATAAGTAATGAGCTGATGTTGCGGTGGGTTTTTACGTGTTCCATCGTGTTACCTTGAAAGTATATTGTTATATACGCCTGACAGCATTCGCTGTGCCAAATTGTTAAGTAAAGTATAAATCCCTACAAAACAATAAATTAGCGAGCAGATGTATCTTTGTGTAAGCAATTGTATCAATTTGGTGTGGCGGTAATGGCTAACTGTTGAGTGAATTGGTTATATGTTGAGGATTTTGACTATTTTAATGAGCGTAGAAACAATTTTTCTGTCATTCAGGCCCCCAAGAGCAGAAAAATACAATCAATAGGCGACAATTGTGGTTGGGGCTGTAACAATTACGGGTCTTGGTTTCACCTCAATTTTATTGCAGCGTTTTCGGATTCTTTCATGTCAGCACCGGTTAAATTAGTCAGCTTCTCCATTGCCTTTATTTGCATTCTTCTGGCTCTCAATTTTGGTATTCGTTCTTCCATGGGCTTTTTTATGGAGCCGGTGTCGTCCGAGTTCGGTTATGGCCGGGAGGTGTTTGCTTTTGCACTGGCGTTGCAAAATCTGTGGTGGGGGCTGTCACAACCTGTCGCCGGCGCTATTGCCGATAAGTACGGTACGGCCAGAACCGTGGTGGTTGGCGCCTTTTTATATGCGGCAGGGTTAGCCATAACCGCCACAACAGATTCGGTTGCCGGATTGAACACCGGCGCAGGATTGCTGATGGGAATGGGCATTGCCGCCACCGGTTTTGGAGTGGTGTTACCCGCTATGGCACGCATGGTGTCGGTGGAAAAGCGCGCTTTTGCGCTGGGGCTTGGTAGCGCCGCAGGGTCTGCCGGGCAGCTTCTGGTCGTGCCGGTTGCTCAGGAGTTTATTCTCGGTTTTGGCTGGATGAACGCGCTGTTGCTGCTGGCCGGTTGTTCGCTGTTAATGGCCGTGCTGGCTGTTACATTCAGGCAAGCGGGCGGGGCGCAATTGGCAGTCAATAAAGACAGTACCGCACAAACCATGCGGGAGGCGCTGAAAGAGGCCTGTGGTTACTGGCACTACTGGCTGATTGTGGTGGGCTTTTTTGTGTGCGGGTTTCAACTGGCATTTATTACCGTGCATATGCCAGCTTTTTTAAGTGACAGAGGATTTTCTGCCCACACTGCAGTTGTGAGTTTATCGCTGATTGGATTGTTTAATATCTTTGGTTGTCTGCTATCAGGCTCCTGGTCGGGCAAATATTCCAAGAAAAACCTGCTGACTATTATTTATGCGTTGCGGGCGATTGCGATAGCCGCTTTTATGCTGTTTGAAATGAGTGAAATGTCGGTGTACCTGTTCTCTATTGTCACCGGGTTGCTGTGGTTAGCGACTGTGCCGCCGACATCCGGGCTGGTGGCGCAGTTGTTTGGCCTGCCTTACATGGGGCTGTTGTACGGTATCGTATTTTTAAGCCATCAGTTGGGCTCATTCAGCGGTGTCTGGCTGGGCGGCTATTTGTATGACCTTACCGGTTCTTACGACGTGGTGTGGTGGAGTGCCTGTGCGATTGCACTGGTTACTGCGCTGGTGCATTTATTTATTGATGAACGGCCAGTCCCCCGACTGCGGGAGCAACCCTTAGCAGTATGATGAATGTGCGGCAGTTCTGGGTTAACTGCCCGCCGCAAAATGATGGTTAATCAACAATAGTGTAGCTGGTGCTGATAACCACATTGCCTTTTAACATGAGCATCACCGAGCAATATTTCTCGGCCGACAGTGACACTGCGCGGTCGACGTCTTTTTCTTTTAAGTTGTCACCGCTCACGATGTAATGGGCATGGATTTTAGTAAATACCCGCGGCGGTTCTTCGGCACGGTCTGCCTCCAGCTCGCACTGGCAGTCGTGAATGGTCAGGCGGCGTTTTTTAAGAATATCCACCACATCGATACTGGAGCAGGCGCCAACCGCCAGTAATACTGTTTCCATGGGGGACAGGGTTTCACCATTGCCATCGAGGGTCTGGCTGAAACCGCTTTCGGTTTTTCCTGAGAAGGTAAGGGCTTGTTGCCAACTGACTGTCGCTTTCATTGTTATTATTCCACCAGGGTGATTTTTTGTTTATCCAGTTTAATCTTCTGCTGCTTATACAAGGCGCCTAAAGCGCGTTTGTAAGCCGCTTTACTCACGTTAAAGTGGGCGTAAATTTCTTCCGGCGGGCTTTTATCGGTGAGCGTGGAAAAGCCACCGTGGGCTTCCAGATCGTCGAGGATTGCCTGTTGTAGTGCATCCCGCCCGGTAGCGTTAACCTGTTGCAGGGCAACGTCGATTTTGCCGTCTTCACGCACCTGCTTAATGTACCCGGTGGTTTCGTCGCCAATGCGCAGCTTCTTAAAGGCGTCACTGGCAAATACTAACCCCAGGTGAGTCTGGTTGATGACTACTTTGTAACCCAGGTCGGTCTGGCCGCAGACAATTAGCTCGACTTCCTGGCCGGCCTTAAAGTAGATGCCATTCTCGCTTAAAAACGGGTGTAATTTGGTGGTACCCAGCAGGCGGCCGGTGGGCTCATCAAAATACAGATAAACCGGGTAAACCATGCCCTGATTAACCGGCATTGCCTGGTTCTGGCGGGGAACCATCAAATCGCGCGGCAATCCCCAGTCGAAAAAAGCGGCAAAATCGGTAACGCCCACCGCTTTTAATACTTTGACCTCACCAGCCAGAATTTTTGGGGTTGCCAGGCTGGCCGCGAGCTGGCCGTTTTCACCGGTATACACCATGGCCTGCACTTCGCTGTCGACTGCCAGTGGTTGTTCTACCTCTTCGGTAAGCACAATACTGCGATCATCATCCGCGTGAGACAACTGATAACCGAAGGGAAACTCTCCAACCACTTTAAGCGGGTTAATCTGACCAATTTTTAGCATGGGGACTGACTTTTAAAATAAAACAAGTAACATGATAACCGATATGTCACGAAGAACTAACTGCTTATGATGTTAAATTGCGATTTAGGCGAAAGTTATGGCGCCTGGACAATGCCTGTTGATGAACAAATCATGGTTCATATCGACATGGCCAATATTGCCTGTGGTTTTCACGCCGGCGATCCGCTTACCCTGCAAAAAGCCATTGGCCTGGCCATTGAACACAATGTAGCTATTGGAGCCCATCCTGCTTATCCCGACCTGGCTGGTTTTGGCCGCCGAAGCCTGGCCATGGCCGACGATGAACTGATTGCCTGTCTGCACTACCAGATTGCTGCGCTAGATGGGATGGCCCGGGCACAGGGCGGCGAGGTGGAGTACATTAAACCCCATGGCGCTTTGTATAACGATCTGATGCAAAAGCCTGCACTTCGGCGCACTGTGATGCAGGCAGTTGCCAGTTGTTCGGTTGCGGATGTTCCGCTGATGATTCAGGCGCATCCGGACCATCAGCAATTAAGCCGGGAGGCCGCTGAGTTTGGCCTGGTGTTATTATTTGAGGCGTTTGCCGACCGTAAATACACTCCTGAAGGCTACCTGATGTCGCGTAAGGAGTCCGGTGCTGTGCTCAACGAGGAGCAGGCGTATGAACAGGCTACCCGGTTAATGGATGACGGAATTATTATTGCCAGCGACTACAGCGTGTTAAGCATGCCGGTGGATACACTTTGCGTGCATGGTGATTCGCCTGGTGCAGTCGCCATGGCAGAGTCGCTGCGGGTAGCGTTAACCAAACGTAAGCTGAGTCACGTGAGGCCGGGAGCGAACGCCTGATATGCAACCTTTCGGTACGATACGGGCAGTGCAGGCCGCCGGTGAGGACGGCGTTATTTTCTATACCAGCGGAGCTGATCTGGCCGCGCAGAACCAGGCGGTTAACGCGCTGCATCAAGCGTTGGTGACGCATCGTCCCCACTGGTTAACTGAGTTGGTACCTTCCTACGACAGTTTAATGCTGGTGTTTAATATGAGCGAGGTGGATTACCACGGCGTTTATCAGTTTGTTAAACAGCTACCGATAACCGATACCAATAGTCAGGCCGCCTCCACATTACACCGTCTACCGGTGTGGTATGGCGCGCCTGAGGCCAATGATCTCGAGCTGGTTAGCAATACTACTGGATTATCTGCTGCCGAGATTATTGAACGTCATCAGCAGTCTGCTTACACCGTTTTTGCTGTGGGGTTTGCGCCAGGCTTTGCCTATCTGGGAGAGCTGGCGGCGGAGCTGACTACACCGCGTCTGGCAAACCCGCGTCAAGCGGTACCTAAGGGCGCTGTAGCGATTGCTGACCGGCAGACCGCAGTCTATCCGGATGTATCGCCTGGTGGCTGGCATTTACTTGGCCTTTGTCCGGTAGATCTATATAAACCCGGCGCTACAGAGCCAACGTTGATGCAGGCGGGTGACAAGGTTGAGTTTTATGCCATCAGTGAAGATGAGTATCACGCCCTGGCGCAGAAAGCAGGGGAGTCGGCCTGATGGCAGTACGTTTTACCCGCGTCGATTTAACCGCCTATCCGGTGGATGCCGGCCGGCGGGGGCAATTACATCAGGGGTTTTGTCAGTCGGGCCCGCTGGATCTCTATGCGTTTTCGCTGGCTAATTTACTGTGCGGACAACAGGGTGCTACGGCCATCGAGTTTATTGGCGGCCTGGGCATGGAATTTACCGCTCCGGCAGTGGTGAGCGTTACCGGGCCGGCCGCTGAGATCACCCTGGATAATCAGCTGCATCAAAGCTGGCAGTCGATACAGGTTAACGCCGGTCAGCAGCTTATTGTGGCGCCGGCAAGAATCGGCAGCAAACACTATCTGGCGATTCAGGGCGGCTTTGAGTTTCCCCGGGTGGTTGGCAGTGCCAGTATGGTAAAGCGTGAACAGCTGGGCGGTTTGCATAACGATGGTAAACCTTTAAAGGCGGGTGACGAAGTGGTGGTTGCCAGCGTAGCATCAGCGCAAAAATTGCCCGACGCGCTACCGGCGCAATTGATCCCTGATTATCAGCCTGACGCGCGGGTAGGCTTGGTGCCTGGCTATCAGCATGACTGGCTAAGCCCATTGCAGTGGCAGCGACTACTCAATAGTGAATACACCATCACGCCGCAGGTCGATCGCATGGGCTATCGGTTAAGCGGGCCTGCCATAGAGCTGCCCTCAAGGGCTTTATATTCAGAAGCCATTGCGCTGGGCGCGATGCAAATTCCGCCCGACGGTCAGCCCATTGTGATGATGGCCGACCGGCAAACTCTTGGAGGTTATCCCAAAGCCGGGACCATTGCCCGATGTGATCTGAATCATTTCGCACAGGGCATTCCCGGTGATAAGATAACTTTTTATCAACTCGACGCCGACGATGCCAGAGCAAAATGGCTGCTGATGCAGGCCGCTATTCAACGCTGGCTATCTTTTTAGGTCTGTGGACCGGGCGTTTTCTCAACGAGACTCTCATGACCATAGCATATTTAAACGGCGGGTTTGTGCCGTTGGAACAAGCACGTATTTCGCCGCTGGATCGCGGTTTTCTTTTCGGCGATGGTATTTACGAAGTGATCCCCAGCTATGCAGGTAAAATGGTGGGGTTCAGTCAGCATATGGCCCGTTTTGCCAAAGGCCTGGCAGCTATTGAGATTGATTATAAAATCGACAGGGATGAGTGGCAGACACTTGTCCAGCGTCTGATAGACGATAACCGTGAGACCTTAGGCGACAATATCGGTGTTTATCTGCATGTCAGCCGTGGTGCAGATACCCGCCGTTATCATGCTTATCCGGAAGGCGTTACGCCTACGGTATTTGGTTTTGCCTTTGCCTTATCGGCGCCGGTTAAAGCCGATCGTCATGCACACCCGGGTGCCAGCGTGTCACTGGCAGAAGATTTACGCTGGGAACGTTGTCATATTAAGTCAACGGCGCTACTGGGTAATGTAATGCATTTCCAGCAAAGCGTTAAAGAAGGTAATGCCGAAACGCTGCTGTATAACCATCAGGGAGAGATCACCGAGGCGAGCAGCAGTAATGTGTTTATTATTAAAGATGGCAAGGCTTTTACACCGCCGCTGGATAACCAACTGCTCCCCGGGATCACCCGGATGTTGGTTCTGGAGTGCCTGAAAATAGCCGGAATTGAAGTGTCTGAAGAGGTGATTACCGTGGGTGAGTTACTGTCTGCTGATGAAGTCTGGATCACCAGCTCCGGTAAAGAGATCCTGCCAATCGTTAAGGTTGGCGATAATCAGATAGGCGACGGTAAGGTTGGCGAGATCTGGGAAAAAGTGTTCTCTGTTTACAGCGAACAGAAATTTGTTTTGTAGGCGCTGAGTCTGCCGCTTAAATAAAAAAGGAGTCTTTCAGACTCCTTTTTTACGTTTAATCGAGGTTTTCACAGTTTTCGTCGGTACATTCGCCGTAAAGGTACAAACTGTGATGGGTTAATTTCATCTTGTTGTCTTTAGCGATTTGCTCCTGACGCTGTTCAATCAGATCATCTTCGAATTCGATAACCTTGCCACATTTCAGGCAGACCAAATGGTCATGATGTTCTTTGTGGCTGATTTCAAATACCGATTTTCCGCCTTCAAAATGATGGCGGTTTAAAATGCCGGCATCGTCAAACTGATTGAGAACCCGGTACACGGTAGCCAGACCGATTTCTTCACCTTGTTCGATCAAAATCTTATACACGTCTTCTGCGCTGATGTGTTGATTTTTTGGCTCCTGCAAAATTTGCAGGATTTTTAATCTAGGCAAGGTAACTTTGAGGCCGGCTTTCTTTAATTCTTTATTTTGGTCCATTGGGTGCCTACATCTGGGATGCGAATTTCTCGCTATTATAGGTAACTTGAGCAGATTTGAAAGCCTAACAGGGCATAGAAAATGGTGATTTCTATAAATAATGTCTATTTTGGGCTTAAACGTATAGGGTGTAGACTATATTTAAAATAATGTGAATGAGATGGTGCAGGTTTTAACGTTTGCATCGCTGCGGGTTTTCCAGGCCATGCTGACTCATCGATTTGACGTTCCGGTAAAATCTTAAACTTAATTCTTCTTATAATGAGGCCGATTAAGAGGTATGTTGCGCCGGAAGTCACTAACTTCAGCACTGCTATACTTAGATTGCCGTGCTGCAAACAGGAATACTAATGCCCTTAACAGTCGTTAATAAAATCATTCTGGGATTCGCATCCTTTGGTTGTTTATTGTTAATTACCAGTATTCTTTCCTATTGGGGATTATCCGGTATCCAAACCTCCGCCGAAGACGTCATCGAAGAAAAGATGCCGGTGCAAACGTTGATGAACGAGGTCAATACACAAATACTCACACTGGCCACGATTACCGCCAATGGTTATCACGTGAATTCGTTGCCTGAACTACAAAACAGTAAGTCGACCTTTGCCGATCGCTCTGAAACCTTTGTACGTAGCCTCGACGAACTGGCTAAACTGCTGGGCAATGACAAACAAGCCACTCAGGCTATAGAAGCCAGTCAGGAGTATGTTGAGCAAAGCCTTGGCATGTACGAAGCGTTGGAACAACAGCTTATCTTTGAGGAGCGGATTGCCGAACAATCTGAAAAGGTACTGATGATTGCCGATGAAGCCAGTGCTCTGATGCTCGACCTGAGCTATCTAGACAGTAACGATCCGGGCATCGAAACAGTGATTGGTACCGGTAACAACATCGACAATAAACTGCTGACCATGAATACGGCCATTGAAGATCTGGTTAACAGCCGCGAGGCTGATGCAACAGCAGTGATTGAAGAAGATTTGGCTTATCAAATCAGTAACCTTGAAGTTGATAAGGATTACCTCAACCGCCTGGCTGAAACCGTGGATACCCAGGGCACGGTAGACATGTTTAATGAGCAGTATGAGGCGTTTATTGTTGAACTTACCGGCGATAACGGGCTGGTGTGGATGCAAAAGCAAAAGCTGGCGTTTACCAGCGAAAGTGCCGCGCGTCAGAATGCCGCGCGAGCTGCACTGAATGCTGCGCAGTCCTCGATAGAATCACTGTACGGACAAATTAATACCAGTACGCTGAATGCGCAGCAGAAGATCCTGGACACCGTAATGGGCGCGTTAGTTAAAACCGGTGCGGTCTTTGTCATTGGTTTAATAGCTGCGGTGGTTCTGGCTGTTATTACTACCCGCAGCATCGCCCGCCCGCTGGTGAAAATTAATCGCGGTCTGACCCAACTGAGTCAGGGCGATCTCACCCGTAAGCTGGACGATAACGGCAGCGATGAATTTGCTGCCCTGGCATCCAAAATCAATGCGCTGACTGAGAGCCTGCGCAGCCTGGTGGGCAATATCCTGTCGCAGGAACACCGCCTTGAAGAGGTGACTAAATCGAGCATTGCGCTGGGCGAGGAAAGCCTGCAACAGGTGGGCGAACAACGCAAGCAGGTACAGACCACTGCTACCAATACTGATCATGTGCGGGAAACCAGTCATCATAACCTCAGTCAGATCACGACTGCCATGGAAAAACTGAGTCAGGTGGAACAGCAGAGTCAGAGCATTGCCGCACTGGCTGAAAGTAACCGTCAGCAGGTACTTGAACAAGCCCGTCAGGCTGAAGCTTCAGCGCAGGTTGTTCATCGCCTTGACGAAAACAGCCGTAATATCGGCAGTATTCTGGATGTGATTAAAACCATTGCCGAGCAGACCAATTTGCTGGCGTTGAATGCCGCTATCGAAGCCGCCCGGGCCGGCGAACAGGGCAGGGGATTCGCGGTGGTAGCTGACGAAGTAAGAACCCTGGCAAACCGTACGCATAACTCCACTGAAGAAATTGAAGCCATGATCGGCAGCTTACAAAATGATGCCCATCAGGCGGTGCAAACCATCAATACAGGCCGTGAGCAGGCGCAACAGGGCGCTAAAACTACCGAGCAGGTTACAGAACAGGTGGCGTCAATTTCGGTGATTATTCAGGAGCTGAGCCGGATTAACCGCGAGATCGTTACCGATACCGAGCGACAGGATGCACTGCTCGCTGATGTTGCCGGCAGTTTACAGCGTATTGTTGAACTGGCCGAACTCAGCGCCCATAGTACGGAGCGGGCTAATGAGTCTACCTCGAAAATTGACGTGGAAATTGCTGACTTGAAAAGGGCGGTATCGAAGTTTAGACTTTAGTTTAAATTAAACGAGAGTTTTCAGGGAAGATAAATGAAAAATGCAGTTTTAACGTTGTTTGCCGCCGGCTTTATAGTGGCCTGCGGCGCCACTGAGCCCGCTACGACTCCCGCCACAAGTGAATATGCCCAACTCCCACTAAGCACTGATGTGCTGGCTATGCCTGAGTGGCAGACGCTTGAACGTTTTCCCGCACGCTATCCAAAGAAAGAAGCCATGGCGGCGAATACAGGATGCGCTACCGTTGAGTACGTGATAAAGCCTGATAACACTGTAACAGGCATACGTGTAGTGGAATCGAGCAGCCGACACTTTGCCAAGGAAGCAGAGCAGGTGGTCGCTAAGTGGAAGTGGTCGGCCATGCCAGCTGGCATTTTAGACAAGCCGGTTAAAACCCAGACCCGTTTTGAGTTTTGTCTTGAAGATGGTTCGGGGCAATGCCAACTGGAAACACTGGCCAGTAAAACCGAGTGTTCTGGTAGTGATATTATTGCTTCGGTAGGGATGAGGGTTAGCCGGGGTTAAACCTAATACCCATCCGCATAGGAGTTTACAGGCACAAAAAAACGCAGGGTTAAACCTGCGTTTTTTGATTATCAGCCGCCCTTAAGCCAGTTCGGCTAAACAAAGCTCTTCGTTTAACTGCTGGCACCAGGCACGAACACGCTCGTCGGTGAGTTCTGGCTGACGGTCTTCGTCGATACCCAGACCCACAAAATGGGTGTCATCGGCCATGCCTTTAGAGGCTTCAAAATCGTAACCGTCGGTAGACCACTGACCTACCAGGATAGCACCACGGGCTTCAACGATGTCACGCACCATACCCATGGCATCAAGGAAATACTCTGCGTAATCTTCCTGATCTCCACAACCAAATATGGCTACCAGTTTGTCGGTAAAATCAATTTGCTCCAGCTCAGGGAAGAAATCATCCCAGTCACACTGGGCTTCGCCGTAATACCAGGTAGGAATACCGAAGATCAGCAAATCAAACTCTGCAATCTGCTCTTTAGAGCTCTTTGCAATGTCGTGAACGTCAATCAGGTTCTTACCCAATTCTTTTTGAATTAACTTGGCAACATGCTCTGTATTGCCAGTGTCGCTACCAAAAAACAGGCCAACACTTGCCATATCTAACCTCTATCTACTTACTCTGAAAATGGTTATCCGGATACGCCGCTGCTCTGCCAGAACAGCTGGATAATCCCTTTTGCAATAAAACCCATGGCTCCCAGACCCAGAACACCATAGGCGACAACCCGGCCAATCATGGGAACATCGTTCTTTTTCAATACGTCATGGACGGCAAAAATCATCAGAACAAACAATATCACCAGCCCTAAATCGAGCATGATAGATTCTATTTGTTCGTAATACTTCGCAAGCATAAAAAACCTTTACTGTATTTTCGCGCGCAAACTATACCACAGTAATGTGGCTATCGCAGGCATTCTTACTGACTTTTGTGTCAATGCGGCCAACGTTCCGGCAACTCAGAATGACAACTTCCGCAGCCTGCCAGCTATTACAATCTGATTGGCGCGGAGTATATCACAACCGGTCTTTGTAAATGCAAATGTTTATCATTTACAAGCTTGGTGGTCAGGAACTTAAAGCCCGTTCGACCAACCCGTTGACTACCTGCGGTTTCTCGGCATGTAACCAGTGACCAACACCTTCAACAATCTTGGCTTTAGCGTTAGGGAAGTACTTGCCGATAACTGCCTGATGTTGCCGGGTAATGTAGTCTGACTCGCCACCTTTTATAAATGTCACACTGCCTTCAAAGCGTGCATTGTCCGGAGCAGAGAAACCGCCTACGTTGGCGTAGTCTTTTTCCAGACCTGCTACGTTAAAGCGCCATTGCCACTGGCCATCATCATCCAGATAGAGGCTCTTTAACAAAAACTGTCTGACCCCGGGGATTTTAATCTCAGTTTGCATCACACTGTCTGCGTCTTTACGTCCGCTTATGCTACTGAGATCAACCTTTTTGAGTCCGGCAAATACCGATTGGTGATGAGGCGGGTAGGTTACCGGAGCAATATCCATGGGCACCAGTTTATCGACCCGGCCCGGATGGGTGAGCGCGGTGAGCATGGCCACTTTGCCACCCAGCGAATGGCCCACAACATGACACTTATCAATGTGCTGTTCATCCAGTACCTGGATCAGCGCGCTAACGCAGTCTGCCAGGGTAAAGGTGTCTACCCAGGGCGATTCACCATGGTCCGGTAAGTCGATAGCGATGACATTAAAGGAGTCGGTAAGGTGGCGTCTGAGTGCGGCTAAATTATCCAGATTACCAAACAAACCATGAATCAAAACAACCCAGGGGGCATTTTGCTTTTCGCAGTGATACTGCTCAAAATTAAGTGATATAGACATGTAAATAAAAAAGCGGGGAAGGTCCCCGCTATTAAAGATTAAATTGCGAAATCTTCTAAAGACTGACCTTTTGCAAGGGCATCTTTAAATACTACCGGCATTCTGCCTACGCCGGTCCAGGCGACAGTTTCACCATCAACGGTAATTTTATATTTAACCGGACGTTTTTTACCGGATTTACGTTTTGGCTTGGTTTCTGCCACATCCTGTAAATCGGCTACATCAATGCCAGCTTCTTCCATTTGTTTTTTAATTTCTTCAAGCTTAGCAAGTTTTTCCTGCTGGGCTTTAATTAATTCAGCTTCCTGCTCTTTTCTTTTTTCGATAATGTTATTCAGCTTTTCCTGAACACTCGTTAACTCTTCTACCGATAAATCCTTTACGGCACCTTGTAAACGTCGTCCATGAGTTAAAATTTCTAAAAACTCACTCATTAATTATCTGCCTGTGTTTAAAAACTATGACAATTCTAATTTAAACTCGTGCTTTTTCAAAATTATATTTAAAACAATAAACGAATTACATATTCGGATAATTAGGACCACTGGCGCCTTCGGGTACCACCCAGCGGATATTTTGTGCCGGATCTTTAATGTCACAGGTTTTACAATGTACGCAATTGGCCGCATTAATGTGAAACTGCGGTTGCTTGTCGTCACCCTCAACTATCTCGTATACACCAGCAGGGCAGTAGCGTTGTGCTGGTTCCGCGTAACTTGGCAGATTAACCTTTACCGGTATTTCCGGGTCTTTTAACTGCAGGTGACAGGGTTGGTCCTCGTCGTGACTGGTATTGGCTAAATACACCGATGATAATTTATCAAAACTGAGTTTATTATCCGGCTTTTCATAGTTTATTGGCTGGCACTGGGCGGCAGATTTTAATTTTTTATAGTCAGCATCAGTATCTTTTAATGTCACAAAAAGATTGCCGTTAAAAATATTTTGTTCCAGCGTATTAAACGCACCTCCCAGTAAATTGCCAAATTTATGCAGGGCCGGGCCAAAGTTCCGTGCTTTAAAAAGCTCTTTTCTTAAATCACTTTGCTGATAGGCCTGATTAAATTCTGTACAAAAGTCTGTATTGGTCGCTTGGTTAATTTGATTAAAAATAACTTCTGCGGCCATTTTTCCCGACTTAATTGCAGTATGAATGCCTTTAATTTTAGAGAAATTTAACGTTCCGGCATTACAACCTACCAGGCAACCACCTGGAAAAGCCATTTGTGGTAATGAATTATAGCCGCCTTTGGTAATTGCCCTCGCACCATAAGCTACCCGTTCACCGCCGTTTAAATATTGAGCAAACAGCGGATGATGTTTCATGCGCTGAAATTCATCGAAGGGACTTAAAAACGGATTGTCGTAATTTAAATCGACAATTAAACCAACATAAATTTGATTATTTTCGGCATGATATAAATAACTGCCTCCGGAGGCTTCCGTTAATGGCCAGCCAGCGGTGTGAACAACCAGGCCCGGCTGATGTACTGCCGGATCGACCTGCCAGATTTCTTTGAATCCAATGGCATAATGTTGCGCTGTGGCGTTTTTATCCAACGTGAACTTTTCAATCAGAGTTTTACCCAGGTGACCACGGCACCCCTCGGCAAACACGGTATATTTGGCTTTAAGTAACATGCCCGGCATGTAGCTGTCTTTTTCAGAGCCATCAGCAGCGACGCCCATATCGCCGGTAATAATACCGCCTACGCTGCCATCGTCGTTGTAGTGGACATCTGCGGCAGCAAAACCAGGGAATATTTCAATGCCCATGCCTTCGGCCTGCTCAGCGAGCCAGCGGCACAGATTCCCCAGTGAGACAATATAGTTACCTTTATTGTGCATGGTTTTAGGCGTAATCAGATCCGGCAGCTTAATACTGGCGCTCTCGCTGCGTAACAGATACGTGGCATCCTCGGTTACCGGTTGATTAAGGGGCGCGCCTTTTTCCTGCCAGTCGGGAATGAGTTCGCTGAGGGCCGCGCTTTCCATCACGCCACCGGAAAGAATATGAGCGCCGACTTCTGAACCTTTCTCAACGATACAGATGGATAACTCAGTGCCCGACTGCTCAGCCTGTTGAGCCAGTCGAATAGCAGTGGCGAGGCCCGATGGACCTGCGCCAACAATCACAACGTCAAACTCCATTGATTCTCTTTCCACGGCCTTTCTCCTCATATTCTGATTAGCTTTATTGTTCTCTGTAGGGGCGTTAACTGGCAACCATATTTGCCACTTTCATGGCTTTTATTGCGTTGCGTCAAACTAAACCAGGTTGACGTTAACGTCAACTGCAAGTAAATTTTATGCTAAAGATGTTGCAAAAGTGTTGTTACGTCAAATTGACAGTTGCTGTCATTAAAGTGCCATAGTTATTGGAGCACGATCTAAGCAGACTAAACCGTAAAGGATGAAAGAGGCTTATATGAAAATACTGGTGCCGGTAAAACGGGTAATCGATTACAACGTAAAAGTGCGGGTAAAATCCGATCAATCCGATGTGGATCTAACCAACGCTAAAATGGCCATGAATCCTTTTTGCGAAATAGCAGTGGAAGAGGCGGTCAGATTAAAAGAAAAAGGTATCGCAACAGAAATTGTTGCCGTTAGCATTGGCCCTAAGGCATGTCAGGAGCAGATCCGTAATGCCATGGCGCTCGGTGCAGACCGCGGTATACATGTGGAATGCGAAACGTTTCCTGAGTCGCTACAGGTTGCCAAGATTCTGGCCCGCCTGGTAGAGCAGGAATCACCGGGCCTGGTCATTATTGGTAAACAAGCCATCGATTCTGATAATAACCAGACCGGTCAGATGCTGGCTGCATTAACCAAAATGCCTCAGGCGACTTTTGCCTCGGCAGTGGAAGTGGAGGGCGACAGCCTGAAAGTGACCCGCGAAATCGACGGTGGATTGCAAACCCTGAAACTTAGCATGCCAGCGGTGGTTTCTACCGATTTACGCTTAAATGAACCACGTTATGCAAAATTGCCGGATATCATGAAAGCCAAACGTAAACCGCTGGCGGTGATGAGTACCGACGAACTGGGCGTGGACATTACCCCACGGGTGACAACCTTGAAAGTAACGCCACCACCGGCCAGAAGTGCAGGTGTAAAAGTAGAAACAGTGGCCGAACTGATGACAAAACTTCGCGACGAAGCAAAGGTGATCTCATGAGCATACTGATTTACGCAGAACACGATAACAACCACCTTAAATCGGAAACGCACAAACTGGTAACAGCTGCCACCCAGCTAGGTGACGATATCCATATTCTGGTAGCCGGATCAGATTGCGCGGCAGTGGCCGAACAAGCGGCTTCCATAGCCGGCGTAAAACGTGTCATGCTGGCAGACAATCCGGCCTACGCACATCAACTGGCAGAGAATACCGCCGATTTAGTGCTCGATATCGCTGAGGGTTATACCCATATTCTGGCAGCGGCTACCACTACCGGTAAGAATTTTATGCCACGGGTAGCGGCGTTACTCGATGTGGTGCAGCTATCCGATATCATTGGCATTGAAAGCGCCGATACCTTTGTGCGGCCTATTTACGCCGGTAATGCTATCGCGACGGTACAAAGTAGCGACGCCGTTAAGGTGATTACGGTTCGTGCTTCGGCCTTTGATGCTGCACAAGAAGGTAACAGTGTTTCTGTTGAAACCCTCGATACGGTAATTGAAAACACTCAGGTAACCTTTGAAAGTGATGAGATGACCAAGTCAGACCGCCCAGAACTGACGGCTGCAGACATCGTTATTTCAGGTGGTCGCGGTATGCAGGATGGTGAACACTTTGCCATGCTGGAGCGGATTGCCGACCAGCTAGGAGCTGCCGTAGGAGCGAGCCGGGCGGCTGTTGATGCCGGATTTGTACCTAACGATATGCAGGTAGGGCAAACCGGTAAGATTGTTGCGCCACAGCTTTACATTGCGGTAGGCATATCCGGAGCCATCCAGCACTTAGCGGGTATGAAAGACTCCAAAGTGATTGTTGCCATCAACAAGGATCCGGAAGCGCCTATTTTTCAGGTAGCAGACTACGGTTTGGTGGCAGATCTGTTTGATGCTTTACCGGAAATCGAAAGCGCGCTGGGCAGCTAAGGGCTGATCTAGTTAAATACGCCCGGTAGGCAGGTAGTCTGCCGGGCGATACAAGCTATACCCGAACGACTGAATTGTCGTCAAAACTTACCGGTGAAGGCGAGTAAGCATCGGCTTCCCAGTCGTTTTCCCAGCTTTCATCATCCAGAAAATAACGGAACTGATATTCCGCTTCAGCAGGCAGATTAACCGTTTGGGTGAAATCGCCGTTTTTGAGCTTTTTCATCGGTTCAGCCTGGATATCCCACGCATTAAAATCGCCCACCAGCTTGGCAGTGCCGGCATTATTGGCTTCACTGGCTTTTAGCTTGAAAGTTACTTTGCAGATCGGTTTGGATTTTAAATATTGCTTCTTCAGACTCATTGTTTTCTCTCCTGCTCAACAATCTGTAATTAAATTACAAGTTACGCTCAATTAACCACCGTTTCAAGCGCTTTTGTTCGAAATGTGGTCACAAATTAACGGCAATACCGTTTATTGAAAGCAAAATTTACCAAAGCAACAATCGTCTTAATAAATCGACACATTTATTAACAAAAGAAATAAGGCGTTTACCCGGCTTACTCCGTAATATTAGCGTTAGAAAAGTTTTTGTTTAGCAGGCTGGCGTAGATCAGCAGACAACCAGAGTAGCACATTAATGAAGTTATCGTCTTTAATCAGGTCGGCGCTGCCGATTTTATTACTGGGCCTGGCGCTTATCGCAGCCGGTATTATGATCCTGTCGAAAAAACCGCCGGAGAAAAAAGTAGTAGAGGAGCTGGCGTTTTTAGTTGATGCACAGCCGGTGTACACCGAGCATGTGGAGTTTACGGTCACCAGTCAGGGCAACGTACAACCCAAGCACAAAACCAGTATTGCCACCCAGGTGAGTGGCCGAGTAGTGGAAATCGCCGACAACTTTGTGGTGGGTGGTTTCTTTAACAAAGGCGACGTACTGCTTACCCTGGAACAAGATGACTATCAAACTGATCTGAGCCTGGCTGAGGCCGAACTGGCACAGGCCGAAGCGGCACTGCAGGAAGAAATCGCCCGCGGTAAAGTGGCCGCTGAAGAATGGCGTTCGGTGAATGGTGTAGTACCGCCTGAGCTTGGTTTGCGTAAGCCTCAGCTGGCCAAAGAGCAAGCCAATGTAAAAGCCGCTAAAGCCAAGCTGGCCAGAGCACAACGTAACCTTGAGCGGACTCAGGTAATTGCCCCGTATGATGGCATTGTGATTGAGCGTAACGCCGATCTGGGCCAGTTTGTAGGTACCGGCGCCCTGGTAGGTGAGCTGTATTCTACCGAGGTGGCCGAAGTGCGCTTACCGCTCACCGATGCGGATTTAGCCTTTATTGATCTTGAAAGCGGTATTTCCCACCGTAACCCGGTTACGCTAAGCGCTATGGTAGGTGGTAAGTTTCAGCAGTGGCAGGGCACGCTGGTGCGTAGTGAAGGGGTGCTGGATACCACTAACCGATTGATTTACGCAGTTGTTGAAGTACGCGATCCGTACCTGCGGGATAACAGCGAGTTTAGCGTACCACTGCGCTTTGGCCAGTTTGTGCAAGCCGTAATCAGCGGGACCGACGCACGCTCGTTAATTGTGATCCCACGCAGTTTACTGCGCCTTGATGGCACCGTTCTGGTGGCCGACGAGAATAACGAACTGCAAATAAAGCAGGTAGATATTGCCCGCTCCAGCCCGGAGTCGGTGTATATCTCGGCCGGTTTGCGCGACGGCGACAAGGTAGTACGTAGCGCTGTTCCTAATCCGTATAATGGTATGCCGGTGCGTTTGCCTGAGCAGGATCCTGCAGAACAGGACGTAGCCGATGAAGATGCTGCGTTAGATACCGGAGCATAAGCCATGCAAGCATATAACACGCATAAAGGCCTGATAGCCTGGTTTGCCCGCAACAGCGTGGCGGCCAACCTGCTGATGTGGATCTTGCTCATCGGCGGCGTATTTGGGGCATTCGGTATTCAAAAGCAGGTGTTTCCCAATTTTGAGGTGAACATTATTTCGGTGCGGGTGCCTTATCTTGGCGCTGCGCCACAGGAAGTAGAAGAAGGTGTTCTGTTAAAAGTTGAAGATGCGATTAAAGATCTCGACGGCATTAAACAGATCACCTCGACTGCCACCGAAGGGATGGGCTCGGTTACTATCGAGGTAGAAGAAGACTACGACGTTCAGGTGGTCCTCGATGAGGTAAAATCTCAGGTCGATGCCATCCCCAGTTTCCCCGGTAACACCGAGAAGCCAATTGTTTATCGCACCAAGTTCCAGCAGGATGTACTGTGGATTGCGGTGTACGGCGACGCCAGCGAACGCGAATTAAAGGAGTTTGCCAAGAACCTGCGTGATGATGTTGCCAATTTGCCGGGAATATCTAATGTTCAGGTGGTGGGCGATCGCGACTATGAAATTTCTATCGAAATGTCGGAATACACGCTGCAGAAATACGATTTAACCTTTTCTGAGGTCGTAAATGCGGTACGTCAGTCGTCGGTTGATTTACCCGGCGGTACGATCAAATCGGATAACGGCAATATTCTGCTGCGAACCAAAGGCCAGGCTTACACCGGCTGGGAATTTGCGCAGATTGTGCTGTTAACCCGCGCTGACGGCTCGCGCCTGACGCTGGGTGATATTGCCACCATTGATGACGGCTTTGTAGAAGACCCTCAGTATGCTATGTTTGATAACCAGCCAGCGGTAAACGTGCGGGTAAAAGCCGTGGGCGACCAGAACGCGCTGGAAATCTCTAAAGAAGTGAATCAGTACCTGGAGAAAAATAAAAAGGACTTTCCGGCGCATATTAGAGCCGATGCCTGGGGCGATTCGTCGTTCTACCTGGCCGACCGCCTTAACATGATGCTGGAAAACATGTTCTGGGGTGGGGTGCTGGTGTTTTTGGTACTGTCCCTGTTTCTCAAAATTAAACTCGCATTCTGGGTAATGGTGGGGCTGCCAGTGTGCTTTTTAGGCACGCTGATGGTATTGCCCATGGAAGGCCTGGGCGTATCTATTAATATGCTCAGCTTGTTTGCTTTTATTCTGGTACTGGGGATAGTGGTGGATGATGCCATTATTATGGGGGAATCGGCTTATTCAGAAATCGATGCCAAAGGGCATAGCACGGATAATGTTATTGCCGGTGTAAAAAAGGTCGCCATGCCAGCCACCTTCGGAGTACTTACTACCATTGCTGCATTCTCACCAATGCTAATGGTGTCTGGTCCGTTTGGGGTGATATGGAAAACCATCGGGCTGGTAGTCATTGTGTGCCTGACCTTTTCACTTATCGAGTCAAAGCTGATCCTGCCGGCTCACCTGGCGCATATGCGCCTCAAACCGTACGACCCGGCGAAAGCTAACCGTTTTCAGCGCTTCCGCGATTTTTTCAGTGAAGGCATTAAATCGTTCATCAAAAATATTTACGCGCCATTTTTAGTTAAAGCGGTAAAAGCCCGCTATGTGACGCTGGCTGCTTTTGTCAGCATGCTGATTTTAACTTACGGCATGTTTAAGGGTGACTGGGTAAGGTTTGTCTTTTTCCCTACCATTCCAAGTGATTTTGTAATGGCTTCGGTGGAGTTGGAGCCGGGTTCATCGCTGTCGCAGCGTGATAAAGCAATGGATACTTTGCTGGATGCAATGTATCGGATGGATGAACAGCTCACCCGGGAAACCGGTTCAGGCGTGATCAGCCATGCGGTAGCCTTCGATCAGGGCTCGCTGGGTGGTCAGGTGTTTGCCGAGCTGAGTAAAGGAGAATCACGGGAAGTTACCGATACCGAAATTCAGCGCCGTTGGCGTGAGTTTATGCCGGAAATTCCGGGCGTGAAAACCCTTAACTTTAATGCACCGGGCGGCCCGGGCGGCGGCTCTGACTTAAGCTTTGAATTCAGTTCCAGTGATATTACTCAGCTCGAACTCATCAGTAAGGACGTTAAAGCTGCACTGGCCGAATACAACGGAGTGTCTGATATTAACGATACCTTCGCCGGTGGTGCTGATGAAATTCAATTGCAGTTAAAACCGCAGGCAGAAGCCCTTGGTATTACCTTACAGCAACTGGGACAGCAGGTACGCTACGGTTTTTATGGTGCCGAAGTTCAGCGCGTACAGCGTGACGACGAAGAAGTAAAAGTGATGGTGCGTTATCCCAAAGAAGAGCGTAACTCCATTGGTCATCTGGAAACTATGCGGGTGCGTTCGCCAGCGGGGCAGGATGTGCCGTTTGAACAGGTGGCAGATATCGAACTGGGCAAAGGATACGACTCAATTATCCGGGTAGACGGCCAGCGCTCGGTAACGGTATCGGCAGCGGTCGATAAAGACATTGCCGAACCTAACGAAGTCACCATGGAAATGATCACCCGGGTCATTCCTGAAATCATGAAAAAGTACCCACGGGTGGAGTTTAAACTGCAAGGTAACTCCCGTGAACAGATGGAAGCCATGACATCGCTCGCTCAGGGGTTATTGTTCGCTCTGTTTGCAATTTATGCGTTGTTAGCGATTCCGTTACGTTCCTACACGCAACCGTTAATTATTATGTCGGTGATCCCGTTTGGTATTGTAGGGGCAATACTCGGCCACCTGATGCTGGGCCATGCAGTCAGTGTATTGTCGATTTGCGGCATTATCGCGCTGTCGGGCGTGGTGGTTAACGACAGCCTGATCATGGTTGATTTTGTTAACCGTGCACGCCAGGAAGGCCATCGCCTGATGGATGCGGCAATTAGTGCAGGTACACAGCGGTTCAGGGCGATTATTCTTACCTCGTTGACCACCTTCATGGGCCTGGTACCGATAATGTTTGAACGCAGTCTGCAAGCGCAGGTGGTTATCCCCATGGCCATATCCCTGGCGTTTGGGATCTTGTTTGCCACGGTGATCACCTTACTATTGGTGCCTGCGTTGTACGTTATTCTGGATGACATTAAAAATGGCCTGACCAGGAATAAGCGCTCGGCATTGGCTACTGAGCCATCTGAAGGGATGATATCCAAATAGACGCTTCGTGCGCACCATGTGTGCCGCAATTGGTAGTTAAACAAACGCCGGCAGGGAAACCTGACCGGCGTTTTTAATTCAGGCTGTAGTCTGCAAAATCACTCTGTTTAAAATAAACCGGTTTAAAATAAATCACAAAAAGCTTGAATGCTGATAAATTATACAGTACTGTTTAGCTATACAGTATTTGAGGGTATTGTGATGAACACAGGTTTAAAAACAATTGATAACTTAATTGAACGCTTTGGTATTTCAGTGGGCGAGGGGCATGACGCTTTTCAGCAGGTACTGGATCTTTACGGCGGTGACAGCCGCGCCACCACTATGAAGCTGCCGTTTTGTTTTTATCAGATCATTGCCAATTTGCCGGTGAGCCGCCGGTTATCGCTGCACCAGTTTTACCTGCCTCACCGTAAGGCCCGCTTAGCCAGCTTTTTGATTGACGAAAACGGCCAGATTATTGAGCAGGTTTACTACCAGCGGGATAGCAAGTACGTGAAGGCCTGCAAGAAATTACAGTCACTGGTACAACGTCACTACTTAAAAGATTGGGCGACCGCAGCTTAAAGCCGGGTTTCATAAATTTGTTACTAAAACCGTATAATGTAAGATAAATACCATTGTTATTTATCCGTAATATCGGATAATCACGCTTCTAGATAAGGAGTTGTGCGTGAAAGTTATCTTTTCACACGGTAAAGAAAGTGGCCCGTGGGGAACCAAAATACGGTTTCTGGCAAACATCGCTGAAGAAATGGGCTGTCAGATCCAAAGTATTGACTACAGCGACACCCTGGATCCGGAAAAAAGGGTAGAAAGGCTGATGCAATCTATCCCCAAGGACGATCCCGAAGTGTTACTGGTGGGTTCCAGCATGGGCGGTTATGTGTCTTTGGTTACGGCTTTACAGCATAAAGTACGCGGAGTGTTTTTGCTGGCGCCGGCCGTAGCAATGCCTGGCTACAAGGTACAATCCTATCCGGTCTCTTGTCCGGTAACCTGCGTTCACGGCTGGCAGGACGAAATCATTCCTGCGGAGAATATTTTAAACTTCGCTAAACAGCTTAATATCACGCTACATCTGATACCTGGCGATCATCGTTTAAATGACTCCCTGAAAGCGGTTGGGGTACTCTTTAAACAGTTTTTATTTGAGCGTCTGACCGATCAGTCGTGATTTCAGCTTCCTTACAGGTTATGAATAGTGAGTTAGAATGCGCAGGGAAGTCTCAAAGCAACAACAGTTGACCAGGCTTGGCATCGCCTTTGTTATCTTTGTGATTAGCAGTGTTTATTATTACTATCGCGACAAAGCACAGGCTGAAAGCGTAAACGCACTGTTTAACGATACGGTATTCGGTATCCCGGACGCGAGTACCAGGCTGAGTTATTATTCTGACACTCACGAACTGTTGAGTATCAAAATTACCGCCACGGGGTTACCCGAACCGGCCAGAGAGTATAAGCCTCACTTGTTGGCATTTATTTGTTCCCAACCTTCACTAAAAGCGATTCTGCGTGCGGGCAAACCGATTCAAAACTTGGACAGGCACTAACTCAAAACTTGGACAGGCATTTAAAATAAAAACGCGTAATGATTCGATTATTCGGGGGTGTTTTCTTATCGGTCCTTAAAAAATGCTATTGGGTTTGCAAATGGGATAGGCTTATCGATAGCTATTCCAACAACTTCATATGAGATGGATGATACGGGTCTATTTATGGCTTCTGATAGGCCAGGTAGTCTTGAAAAGTAGAGATTTGATTTAGTGTAAGAAAAGCTTTCAGTCTAAGCCGAATTGTACTTGTTCTTTCTACCGAGAATTCGATTTAACTTTTCGATGCTAATAGAAGTATGAAATTCTGTTTCTATGCCCGATATCATGGTTTGCCAGTCAGCCAGTTCTAATCCTGTCCTGGTAAGGATAGGGGAAGCGGTATCTTCAATTTTCCCTCGCTTTTGCGGATGATAATGCCGACCTGAGAATTCCACTAGTGCCAGGTAATCCTGAAGTTGAAAGGGTAAACCATCGGGCATATTGGCTCTGATATTACCTGTAAAGGGGAAAAGTAGTTTAGGTTGTTTGTTGAATTTAGCCGCATTGATACGTTGTTGAATGCTGGTATGGTTTGAAGTCTCAGGCGTTTTCGAAATACCCGCTCGAATCGGATTCAAATCAACATAGACCATACAAGCCGCTAATGCAGCGTCGTCTAACAAAGCTTGTGATTTGAAACGCCCTTCCCAGAAATGCCCGGTGCAGTCATCTTCTTTATTGGCCTGCCTTGCAATATATTCATTGAGTAAACGCATGAACCAGCTAATATCATAAAGGCGACGTCGATAGACTTCTGCAACTGCAATTACGGTAGCGGTTTCAGCCTCTGTTAAACTTTTACCTTGCTCAGGATCAAGAAATCGTTGAGATAACAACATCCCTTTAAACATTTTATGCCATCGCTGGATTATTTCTGTAGTCGATAAGGCATCGGCTTTCTGCTTGTTTATACGCAAGACCACATGTGTATGATTGCTCATTATCGCAAATGCGCAGACATCCACACAAAATACTTCAGCCAACAACATCAAGCGGTCTTCGAGCCATTGACGACGATGCTCGTAGCTTCTTCCTGAAACTTTATCTTCGCCACAGTAAAAAATACTGGACAGGCACTTTTGAAAAATACTGGACAGGCACTTTAACTGAAAAATAAAAGTATTGACTCATTCGATTTATCGCTAGCCTTTTGCTCATAGTTATTTAAATAGATTGCATACAGGACTTTAGGGGCTCTATATTAGAAGTGCTTATCGATAGATATCTCAACAACTTCATACCGAATGGATAAGACCTGGTTCATTTATGCCCTGTGAAAGGCCACATAGTCTTAAAAATTAGTGAAGTGATAATAGAGTAAGAGAAGCTTTCAGTTTAAGCCGAGTTGTACTTGTTCTTTCGTCTAATATTTTGACTTAACTTTTCGATGCTAACAGTAGTTTTAAATTCAGTTTCTATGCCAGATATCATGGTTTGCCAGTCAGCCTGCTCTAATCCTGTCCTGGTAAGGATAGGGGAAGCGGTATCTTCAATTTTCCCTCGCTTTTGTGGATGGTAATGTCGACCTGTGAATTCAACCAATGCCAGGTAATCATGAAGTTGAAATGGTAAACCGTCGGGCATGTTGGCTTTGGTATTATCCCCGAATGGGAAAAGTGGTTTAGGTTGTTCGTTGGACGTAGCTGCATTGATACGTTGTTGAATGCTGGTATGGTTAGAGGTCTCAGGCGTTTTCGCAATACCTGCTCGTATTGGATTTAGGTCAACATAGGCCATACAAGCCGCTAATGCTGCTTCATCTATTAGAGCTTGTGATTTGAAACGCCCCTCCCAGAAATGACCAGTGCAGTCATCTTCTTTATTGGCCTGCCTGGCAATGTATTCATTGAGTAGGCGCATAAACCAGCTGATATCATAAAGCCGATGTCGATAGACTTCTGCAATTGCAGTTACGGTAGCGATTTCAGCCTCTGTTAAACTTTTACCTTGCTCAGGATGAAGAAACCGTTGAGATAACAACATCCCTTTAAATAGTTTATGCCATCGCTGGATTATTTCTTTAATCGATAAGGCATCGGCTTTCTGCTTGTTAATACGTAATACCACATGTGTATGATTGCTCATTACCGCAAACGCACAGACATCCACACAAAATACTTCAGCCAATAACATCAATCGGTCTTCGACCCATTGACGACGATGCTCGTAGCTTCTTCCTGAGACAGTGTCTTCGCCACAGAGATAAGCACGACGTACACATCGAGAAACGCAGTGGTAGTAGGGCGTATCAGAGAGACTAATCAGGCATTTACGGGGTCTGGGCATCCATTTATCCAAGCGAAGCAACGGGTATACCTATTGCGGCGTTTTTCAAGGTAGTTGTCGCCTGAGCTGTTAAGCTGCTTCTTTT
>CETH01010106.1_pt1 | contig 39345 bp, 40 predicted proteins | sample 361461 | NCBI WGS metagenome assembly CETH01 (sample SAMEA2622695, study PRJEB7988) | marine metagenome | isolation source: saline water (ENVO:00002010), including
GATGAATTTAATACAAACTTTTGATTTTTTTTAAAAATTTTTTTCAAGAATGTGTGTACCTCATATATATCGTTACCCACCCCCTTCGTTTTAACCCCTAGGGGGTCTGTTTTTGGTTCAAAACTAAGTTATAATGTGTCGTCTTGTTTGGCTTTTTGAGAGCCACAAGACTCATTGGGGTACACTATTTGGGGTACACTGATGGGTATTTATGGATAGATTTGAATATATATGAGGAATATAGTAGATACAAAAAACCCCTCAGTTTAATGAAGGGTTATAGGTTTCATGAGAGTGTCGGAACGAGAGGATTTGAACCTCCGACCCCTTGACCCCCAGTCAAGTGCGCTACCAGGCTGCGCCACGTCCCGAACTTATTTAAGCTTTTAATTTATCAATCATGTTAATTGTTTCTTGCAGCTTTTTCTTAAGATCTAACAAGAACTCCCTATCAACATTTTGAGATGAAATCGCAACAACGTTAGAAGTTCCTTCAGATTTATTTGAATAATATTCTTCTAAATACTGTTTAGCACCTCTAATAGTAAATTTTTTAGCATATAGCAATTCCTTAATATGTCTTATAATTTTAATATCTTCATCTTTATAAGTTCTATTGCCCGCTCTGTTTTTCGCAGGGTTTAAAATTGAAAATTCAGTTTCCCAATAACGAAGAACGTATTGCTTCAAACCTGTCATTTGACTTACATCACCAATTGAATAATATAATTTTTTTATGTTTTTTATCTGCATAATTGGTATTTATTAAGTTAAAGTATTACTTTAATATATACTTAATAGCGCATATATAGCAAGTATTTAAAAGTTTATAAAATAACAAGTCTAATAAAGACTAGAATAAGGTAGGTTAAAAGCTTCAGAAACACCTTTATGTGCTACTTTTCCTTTAAAAATATTTACCCCTCCTTTAAACATACTGCTTTGCAAAGCATCTTCTGCTTTTGAAGCTAAAAGTTTCACATATGGAAGAGTTACATTGGTTAAAGCTAAAGTTGAAGTATATGGAACTGCTCCAGGCATATTTGATACACAATAATGAAGAATTCCATCAACCATATAAGTTGGATTTTCATGTGTTGTAGGTTTACATGTTTCAACGCAACCACCTTGGTCTACTGCAACATCTACTATCACAGATCCAGACTTCATTAGAGATAGCATCTTTCTACTAATTAATCTAGGAGCTTTTGCTCCAGGAATTAAAACAGCTCCTATTAATAAATCTGTATACGTTAAAGTATTTTTAAGATTATGAGAATTTGAATATACAGTAGTAACATTTTCAGGCATAATATCATCAATATATCTCAATCTAGACATATTGATATCAAGGATATTCACTTGGGCTCCTAATCCCGCAGCTAGCTTTGCCGCATTATAACCAACAACCCCAGCACCAAGAACAGTAACAACAGCAGGTTCTACACCAGGAACACCACTTAATAGCTTTCCTTTTCCACCCATGCTTCCCTCTAAGCATTTTGCTCCATTTTGAACAGACATTCTACCTGCAACTTCACTCATTGGTATTAATATAGGCAAACTTCCATCTAAAGCTTCAATTGTTTCATATGCTACTGCAATAGCCCCTGATTTAATAAAGCTTTGAGTTAATATTTCATCTGCTGCAAAATGAAAAAAAGTAAAAACTATTTGTCCTGCTTTAATCATTTTGACTTCTTCTGGCTGAGGTTCTTTTACTTTAACAATAAGATCTGATAACAAATAAACATCTTTTATTTCTGGAATTATTTTAGCCCCTACACACTCATAGTCAGAGCATAAAAAACCACTTCCTTTACCAGCATTTTTTTGAATATAAACGGTATGCCCTTGCTCTATAAGTTCGCTGGCTCCATGAGGAGTTAACGCAACACGCTTTTCATTATTCTTTACCTCTTTAGGAATGCCTATAATCATTTTAATCACCTACTATTACAATAGAGCTTTCATGCTAAGACTTAACTTGCCATGATCAATTTTTAGAAGTTTAACCTTGATAATATCACCAACCTTAAGATGATCTTCAACTTTCTGAACTCTTTCTTTTTTAATTTCAGAAATATGCAATAGGCCATCTTTGTTAGGTGTAAGCTTAACAAAAGCTCCAAAATCCATTATCTTAACAACTTCACCTTCATATGATTCTCCTGGAGTAAGTTCTAAGCTATATTTTTCTACATAGGCAACAACTTCATCAATAAGAGACTGATCTTGTCCTAAAATAGTGCAAGAACCATCATCATCTATATTAATTTCACATTCATACTTTTCAGCTAAGGCTTTAATATTTTTTCCACCCGGACCTATAAACTCACCTATATTATCTACAGGAATTGTAGACTGAGCAATTTTAGGTGCAAAATCTGATAACTTCTGCCTGTATTCAGGTAGAGCTTTAAGCATTTCATCTAGAATATGAATACGTGCATCTTTTGCCTGCGCTAGTGCATCTTTCATAATAGCAATAGAGAGCCCATCTATTTTTATATCCATCTGTATAGCTGTAATCCCTCTTTTTGAACCAGCAACTTTAAAATCCATATCACCAATATGATCTTCCGTACCTAGAATGTCTGTCAATACAGCATAATCATCACCTTCTTTAATAAGGCCCATAGCTACACCTGCAACAGGCTCCTTAATAGGAACACCAGCATCCATCATTGATAATATACTACCACAAACTGTAGCCATAGATGAAGAACCATTTGATTCTAAGATTTCAGACACAACTCTTGTTGTGTATGGAAAATCTTCAAATGAAGGCAAGGATCTTTTTATTGACCTTTCAGCTAAATTTCCATGCCCAACTTCCCTTCTTGAAAGACTGAATTTTCCTCTAGCTTCACCTACAGAAAAAGATGGAAAGTTGTAATGCAGCATATGGTTCTTGTACGTTAAACCATCGATATTATCTAACATCTGTTCATCTCTTTTTCCTCCAAGAGTAGTAACGACTAAAGCCTGTGTTTCTCCTCTTGTAAAAGTGGCTGACCCATGTGCTCTTGGTAAAATAGAAGTTTCAATTTCAATATTTCTTACAGTTTTAGTATCCCTTCCATCTGCTCTTTTATTTTCCTTGATAACAGCCATTCTTAAATCATGCGATATTCTATCATCTATATTTGATTTAATGAAACCCAAATCATCTGGATAATCTTCTTCAAGCTTTGATATAGCACCTTCTATATATTTATCTATATCTCCATATCTATCTTCTTTAACCTTTGGCATGTTTAATTTTTTTATATCATCATCAGATACAATTTTATCTATAGCAGCAACAAGATCTTCATTAATAACCTTATCAGGGATTTCTCTTTTTACTATATTTAAAGCCTTCGCTGCGTTGATTTGAAAGCTAATCAAGTCATTTATAGATTTATGAGAAAATTCTAATATATTAAGGAAATCTTCTTCTGTTATAAAATCACATTCACCCTCAACCATCATAATAGAATCAGATGTACCAGAAACCACTATATTAATATCAGAGCACTCCATTTCAGATTTAGTAGGATTTATTTTAAGTTCTCCTTCAATTCTGCCAACTCTAACAGTAGCAATAGGGCCATTCCATGGAATATCAGAAATCATTAAAGAGAATGATGCTCCCAATGCGGCTAAAACATCTGCTTCGTTTTCAGAGTCATACGAAAGAACGTATATATCTACTCTTGTCTCATTATTAAACCCCTTTTCAAATAAAGGTCTTAAAGGCCTATCTGTTAGTCTTGAAGCTAATATTTCATGCTCTGTAGGCCTTGCTTCTCTTTTAAAAAAACCTCCTGGAATTCTACCTGCTGCATAAAATTTTTCTCTATACTCTACAGATAAAGGGAAAAACCCCCTATCCTCATCTAAGCCCTTACTTGCTGTAACAGCTACAAGCAATGAGGTATCTCCGTATTGAACAATACATGATCCGCTTGCCTGCTTAGCTAATTTTCCACTTTCTATTGAAAGAGTCTTTCCACCAAATTCTATTTTTTCTTTTATCAATTTCTATTTCCTTATATTTAATTTTTCTATCAATGTCTTATATCCTTCTAGTTCAGTCCTTTTAAGATACTTTAAAAGTTTTCTTCTTTTAGAAACTAGCAATAACAAGCCTCTTCTTGAACTATGATCCTTAGAATTAGTTTTAAGATGCTCATTAATACTTCTTATTCGCTCTGTCAATGCAGTTATTTGACTTCCTGCTGAACCTGTATCTTTATTGGTTTTTTTAGTCGCCATTTTTACTCCTAATTAATTATTTTTTACACACATTATATCGTTTTCTATCTGTTTAATAAGCTCTTCTTTAGAATTAAAGGTTAATTCATCTCTTAAAAATTTTAAAAATTCTATTTTAATATCTCTGTTATACAGATTAAAATCTTCATCTTCCATTATATAAGATTCTATACTCAAAATCTTATCATCATCGAATGTAGGACGATATCCTATATTACATAAAGCTTTATAACTCTTATTTCCATCTATAAAATTTACGTAATATAAACCCACTTTTGGAATAATTTGTTCTTTATATAATAATTTTAAGTTTGCAGTTGGAAAGCCTAATAGTTTTCCTCGTCCTTTACCTTTTACTATTTTTCCATATAAAGAAAAATCCCTACCAAGAAAGCATGAGGATGCTTTCATATTTCCCTCTAATATTGCCTTTTTAATCAAACTTGATTTAACATGTCCTTTAGATAGATAATATTCCTCAAATTCAATCACCTCTACATCTGAATCAGATAGATAATCCTTTAAAAAATCATAACAGCCCTCTCCTTTGTATCCAAATCTATTATCATAGCCAATCAATATATACAAAGGATTGTAATATTTTAAAATTTTATCTATAAAAGCATCGGCTTTTATAGTAGAAAAATTCTTATCGAAATTAATTATTGATAAATAATCAATGATATAACTCTTTAAAAGGTCTACTTTATAAGAATGAGGTGTAATGATTTTATTTTCATTATTTTTATTTAAAACTGATTGTGTATGAGGATTGAAGGTTATTAAAACACTTTTCAGATTATTCCTCTCTGCTAAAGTTGACATTTTATTTATTAAGGCAGAATGGCCAAGATGTACTCCATCGAAATTTCCAAACGTAAGAATAGTTTTGCATTCATCTTTAAAGCTCTCAAAATCAATAATTTGCATTACAAATTCCCTAATATTAAAGAGTTGTCTTCATTAAATGGACCAATAGCAACTCTTTTCAATTCTAATAAATGTCCATATGTCCCCAGATCATAAGCTATATCTCTAGCTAATGATCTTATATATGTTCCTTTTTCACACTTAACATAAATAGTAACTTTATTCCCTTCATCAATTTCTAACAAAGAGATTTCTCTAACTTTTACAGTCCTTGGTTTTTTTCTAATATAGATACCCTTACGAGCATAATCATAGAGTCTTATTCCATGAAACTTAAGCGCAGAATAATAAGGAGGAATCTGTTTTATATCTCCAATATACTTATTTAGTGCCTCTTTAATCACCTCTTTGTTAAATTGATGATTTTTCTTTGATTTAAAAACACTCTTACCTGTTAAATCTAAGGTATCAGTTTCTTCTCCTAAAAATATTGTAGCTATATATTCTTTTTCATAATTCATAAAAGAATCAATCTCTTTAGTTTTGGAGCCCGTACAAAGAATCAGGATTCCTTCAGCAAACGGATCTAAAGTTCCGCAGTGACCTATTTTATCTACATTTAATTTTCTTTTAACCAATCTAAGTGCATCCAGAGAGGTCATTCCTTTATTTTTCCATACAGCAATTACTTTATCATTATTCATCATTTTTTAGGATTTGATTGATTTTATCATAATATTCATAGTCATCTGAAAGTTTAAAATTTATTTTAGGAACATATTTCAATTTTAAACTATTACCTAATTTGTATTTTATATGGTTTTTATATTTATATAAATGTTTAAAACAATCTTCTTTTTTAAAATTTTCTTTTTCACTATACAGGCTTAAATATACATCCGCATTTCTTAAATCTTCTGAGACTTTAACTTCTGCTACACTTATCATAATATAGCTTTCAAAAAAAGTTTCTTTTAAAAGAATTTGGCTTGTGATTTTTCTAATTTGATCGGCAATCCGATGACAGCGCTTGAAAGGTTTTCTAGAATTTACTTTTATTTTAACGCCCTTTTAACTTCTTTTTGTTCATAAACTTCAATAATATCATTTTCTTCAAAATCAGAGAATCCGGCTATACCTATACCACATTCATAGCCATTTTTAACTTCAGTAACATCTTCTTTGAAACGCTTTAATGAAGTAAGTTTTCCCTCGTATATCATCTCATTCTCTCTTAGAACTCTTAAAAGTGAATTTTTTATAACCCTTCCTTCTTCAACAAAAGAACCTGAAATAATACCAAGCTTAGGAATTTTAAAAGACTGTTTTACGATAGCTCTTCCTATAGAATGCTCAACTAAATCAGGATCCAATAAACCCTCTAATGCTAACTTGATCTCATCAATTGCCTCATAAATAACAGAATAATATCTGATATCAATGCCATAAGATTTAGCTAACTTTCTAGCGTTAACTGATGCACTTACATTAAATGCAACAACAATAGCATTAGAAGCTGATGCTAAGCTTATATCATTTTGACTAATCATACCTGCAGATTTCAAAATTATCTTAATGCTAACTTCATCATTAGATAAATTCATAAGTGAATCACTAAGAGCTTCTATCGAACCATCTACATCACCCTTAATAACGACATTTAAATCTTTTACAGCTCCAGACTTTATATCTTTTCCTATTTGATCAAGAGTAAGCTTGCTATACCTTTGAAAATTAGCCTCTCTTTCCAATTGAGAACGTTGCAATGCAATCTTTTTAGCTTCTCTTTCATCTGAATATACTTTTAAGATTTCTCCAGCATTTGGAACTGATTCAAAACCTAAAACTTGAACAGGGTCAGATGGATAAGCTGTTTTAACAATATCACTTCTTTCATTCAACAATTCCCTTACTTTACAATATTGAGCTCCACATAAGAATATTTGACCCTTACTGAGTTGCCCATGTTGCACAAGGACTGTAGCTATTGGACCAAGGCCTTTATCTAGCCTAGATTCAACAACAACACCTTTTGATAAGCAGGAGTAATTTGCCTTTAAATCTAGCACTTCAGATTCAATTAATATTTTATCAAGTAAATCATCAATTCCTGTACCTTTTTTTGCTGAAATTTCTGCACACTGATATTTTCCACCCCAATCTTCTACCAATATATTTTTTTCAGAAAGTTGCTTTTTAATTTCATCTGGTGCTGCAGCAGGCAGATCGATTTTATTAATAGCTATAATCATAGGAACATTTGCAGCCTGAGCATGATCTATAGCCTCTAAAGTTTGAGGCTTAAGGCCATCATCTGCTGCAACAATAAGAACAACAATATCTGTAACCTGAGCTCCTCTAGCTCTCATTGCTGTAAATGCAGCATGCCCAGGAGTATCGATAAAAGTTATTTTATTATCATCCTTAATTTTAACTTCATAGGCACCTATATGTTGCGTTATCCCTCCTGCTTCTCCTGCTATAATGTTAGTATCTCTAATATAATCTAATAATGATGTCTTACCATGATCAACATGTCCCATGATAGTAACAACAGGAGGTCTGGTTTTTAATTGAGAAGTATCAGAAAGCTCTTCATCAGCAGCTTCATCAACATATATGTCTAACTTTTCAACTTCAAAACCAAATTCATCAGCAACCATCTCAATAGTGTCCATATCTAGGCGCTGATTAATTGTCACCATCAATCCTAAGCCCATGCATTTCATAATCACATCTTGAATAGGAACTTTCATGGTCTGAGAAAGCTCATCCACTGTAGTAAATTCAGGAACTCTTATCTTAGAAGATAATTCCTCTGTAATACTTTCATCAATTTCTTCATTTTTTTTTCTCTTTATTCTCTTTTTATTTTTTTTACTTACAGGAAGAGTATCCGAAGAATTAATATCAGCTTTATTAAATTTTGATTTTTTATTAATATTGATCTTGTCTGCAATAGTTGACATATCAATCTTTTTTAATTTTCGACTTCCGCTTGTTTTTTCTTGTTTTTTTTCAACAGTTTTTGGAGAATCGATAACTGAAGATCCTTTGTTTAACTCTACATTTCTATTACTAGAATCCAATTTTACTTTAACAGGTCCTTTTTTTCCATCTTCTTTTTTATCAGATAATTTTTCTTGGATTAAAGAATCATCAGTCTTAGTTTCTTTTATCCCTTCTGCTTTTTCAGTATTTTCTTGATTTTTTTTAGGCTTATCAATAGGCTCAATTATATCTTCTTTATTATCAATTATAGCCTGCCTTGCTCTTTCTTTTCTAAGCCTATCTATAGATGCTTTTTCCTTAGAGAACTCCATTAATATAGAATCATATATATTATTATCAACAGGAGCCATATGATTAGCAACTTCAACTCCTTTATTTTTTAAAAAATTAATAATTTCTACATGAGAAATATTTAATTCTTTAGCTATCTGATATATTCTTTTTTGTGCCATAAAACTACTCTTTTGAAACAGCCTCTCTTATAATTTCTGTTATTTTATCCAATGTTTTTTCACCTAAACCTTTAAATCCAAGAAGCTTTTCTCTTTCAATACTAAGAAAATCTTTTGATGTTTTAATATCATTGTCAGATAATAAATTTACCATTTTATCTGTAAGACCATCAATATCATTTATATCAATCTCTTGATTATTTTCATATTCACTTTTCTTTATTACATCAATGGTATAATTAGTTACATCTGAAGCTAACTTAATATTCTGACCATTAGATCCAATAGCAATTGCAATATCATCATCTTCAAATATTGCCACAGCATATGGTTTTTCTTCATCAATCAATAAATTTACAGGATTAGCTGGGGCTAAAGATCTTGTGATTAATATTTCAGGTTTTTCATTCCAATTAATAATATCTATTTTCTCACCATTCAATTCCCTTACAATTGATTGTATTCTATTTCCTTTCATACCAACACAAGCTCCTACAGCATCAATACGCCTATCAGATGAGTAAACTACAACTTTACTCCTTTCACCGGGAACTCTTGAAATAGCTTTAATCTCTATAATACCATCATCAATTTCAGGAACTTCTAACTCAAATAATCTTTTTAAAAAATTATTATCAGTTCTCGATAGAATGATTTCCAAACCTTTAATACTAGATTCTACTTTTTTAATCAAACCCCTAACCTGCTGACCTCTCCTATAACGATCATTTGGAATTTGTCCAGCCTTAGGCAGAATAAGCTCATTTTTATTTTCATCACTTATAAAAATTCTATTTCTTTGAATTTGATGAACATATCCTGTATATATTTCGTCAACCTTATTATAAAACTCATCATAAACAGATTTCTTCTCTACATCTTTAATTTTATTAAGAAGATGATGTTTGGCTGTATTAATCAACCTTCTTCCAAAATCACCGGGATCAATAATATCAATACAAATTTCCCCTACTGTCATTGTAGAATCAATCTTCAAAGCATCTTTAAGAAGAATCTCGTTTAAGGGATCTTCTATTTTTTCAACTACATTTTTTTCTTGAAATATTTCTATTTCACCTCTATCCATGTTAACAATAACACTAAATTTTTCAGCATTTTCTTCACCGTACTTTTTTTCAATTAAAGTTGTAAAAATATCTTCAATAATTGCTGTTAAGTTCATCTTGTCTATACTTTTCTCATTTGCTACATAAGCAAAAGCATCAATTATTTCCTTACTATTCACTAAAATCTCCTTAAATTTTTTTGAATAAATAGAAAGTGGGGATAAATCCCCACTTTCAATCTGATTAAATTAACAAATATTCTCTCTTCAATCAAATATAAATTTTAATACTGTTATTTATTTAATTGCTTTAATTTATATTCAATAAAATCGATATTGTTTTGTGTAGTTCTAGGTAAGTTCTTAACATCTTTCGTCAGCTTTATCATTCTATCAAAAACTGAATTAGCCGAATTCAAATCAGACTCCTCTATATACAGTTCTATTAAACTTACAGAATAGCTAACCATTAAATCATAGCTAGGAACTATATTAATGGCTTCCTTGTAATACTTTATAGCATCAGATACTTTATTTTCATCAGAAGCAATATCAGCTTTTAGCTTAGATACAAAGGAATTAAGCATTTCATCATTACTATTAAAGTTATTATTTTCTAATAAAAGCAGTATCTTTTCTTTATTATTTGATTCTAAAGACTTATTAACAAGGTACACAAACGCTTGATTGTATGATTCCTTTGATAAAGAAGAAGAACTTAATAATTCTTCAAACTCTAAAGTCAAAACAGAATCATTCTGGTTTAATGTATCATGAATAATTTTATTTTGCAAACTACCTAGAAGATTGTTTGACTCAAGCATTTTTTTATTTTTACCACTAGATACGAATGAAGCGACTACAATTAAAGTCAATGAAATACCTAAAGCTCCCCATACATAGCTAGCATTATCAGATAAATAATGAATACCAGAAATTATCTTATCTCTGATTAAATCTTTTTTTATATCTTGCTTTTTCATATTATAATGTACCCTCGCCCAGAATCGAACTGGGAGCCTTTCGCTTAGGAGGCGAACGCTCTATCCTATTGAGCTACGAGGGCTATTTCCCTTAAATTTTGTTGTGCATAAATTATGGAATATCTCTTTTTTAAAACAATAATTATTAAAAATTTTTAAAAGAATCTCAAAGAAAAAGAATAAAACATTTGTAATATCATAACATATAATGGGAAAATGACATATTTTTTCTTTAAAATATCAGGGAACTGCGTACTCAACAATACAAAAGAAGCGCAATATGCAAAACTTAAACCACTCTGCTTCTCTCCTATATTTAAAAATTGAAAGAGGAAGGTGTCTACTACAGAAACGATTCCAATTAAACATAATATTACTGAAGCTATCTTCTCTATTTTATCATTACAAATCATTTTATCCTTACTTATTTCCTTAATGCTTTAATACGCTCTAAAACAGGAGGATGACTATAATTCAACATTACATTTAACCAGTGAGGAGTTAAATTACTCAAGTTCTCTTTTGACATCTTTTTAAGGGCTGAAATTAATTTTTCAGGCATTTTTGCTGTTTTATAAGAATAATTATCTGCTGCAAATTCATTTTTTCTTGATATAGAACTAAACATAAAACCCATAATCATTGATATTGGAGTATATAGAATTGAAAAAAATACTAAACTTGCATAAACAGATAAATTTTCCATTCTAAAAACTGAAAACAATTCAGAGTTCATCATAAAAATAGATAATATAAAAAACATTATCCCTGATTGAATTGCACTTAAACATATTCCCATATGTATATGCTTTAATTTATAATGTCCAACTTCATGTGCTATCACAGCAACAATTTCTTCTTCATCCATTTGCTCAACAAGTGTATCAAATAACGCAATACGTTTGTTGTTTCCTAATCCGCTAAAATAAGCATTTGAATGAGAAGATCTTTTTGAGCCATCCATAATTTCCAATTTCTTTACAGGGAAATTTACTGTCTTCAAATAATCTTTAATTTTACTTAATAGGGGCCCTTCTTCAATCGGAGTAAACTTATTAAACATTGGAGCAATAAAAAGATTAAACATAGGCTGCATCACAAGACTAAACATAATAAGTAGTACCCATGCATAAATCCATGCATTGTCTCCATATTCACCAAAAAAGTAAAGAATAAGGGATAGCAATGGGACGCCAAGAATAAACATTAAAAAATAGCCTTTAAACTTATCAATAAAGTATGTTTTAAATGTTGTTTTATTAAATCCAAATTTTTCTTCGATAACAAAAGTTCTATATAGGTCAAACGGTAAATTCAATACATCTATTATAATAAATAATACAGCAAAAAATAATAATCCAGTTACAACATCTCCATGTCCAAAAGATCTCACGAATTTATCAATAATATTATAAATACCTCCAAAAATAAACACTAAGCTTACAATCAATGAAAAGCTTGATGTGATATATGAAAAGCTTGAGTTTGTTCGGGTGTAATTTTGGGATTCTAAATATTTCTGGCTATCAAACGTATCTTCAAATTCCTTTGGAAGGCTTGAATCTAAAGCATTAAGATTTAAAGTTCTAACAATAAATGATAAAATATATTCAAATATAAGTATTGTAATAATTACTATGAAATATGTATTCATTTAAATATCTCCAATTTTTTAATTTTCGTCCTTTAGATTTCTAGTCATAAGATGATTAAGTGAATCTCCTGGATCTGATTTTTCAAATAATATTTTATAAACCTGCGTACATATAGGCATATCAAGATTATGTTTGTCTGAAATATTTTTTAAAATTTTACATGCATTGATTCCTTCTGATATCATTTTAACTTCATCTTTTGCATCCTTTAAGGAATAACCTTTTCCGATTAAAACACCTAACTGTCTATTCCTGCTATATGGGCTGTAACATGTTGCAATCAAATCACCTAAGCCTGATAAGCCATACAATGTTTTAGTATTCAGATTATAAATAGTAGTTAAATTCAAAATTTCATTCATACCTCTAGAAACAAGGGCTGCTTGCGTATTATCACCTAACTTTAATCCAACACAAAGACCTGATGCAATTGCAATGATATTTTTAACTGCTCCCCCAATCTGTACACCAATAATATCATCTGATGTATATGCTCTAAAATTATCAGAAGAAAATAAAGATTGGAGTTCTTTTGCATAATTTGTATTACTACTCGCAATCACTGTTGCAGATGCCATCCCATGTATTACTTCTTCTGCATGATTAGGCCCTGATATAACTGCAATATTATCAATATTAACATTGAATGAATTTTCCATAATTTCACTGATAAGCTTAGAAAAATTAGGATCGAAACCTTTAGATGCAATAAGAAACTTTCCATTCTTTTTTAAGTCAGATTGTGATAAAATATCAAATATAGCGTGACTAGGAACAGCAAGAATAGTTAAATTGTTAAAGTCAATACTATCTAAACTGGAAGTAAATGAAATATTGCTTGGTATAGAAAAGCTTTTAAGGTTTGGATGCTCTCTTGTTTTAGAAAAATAAGAGGTTTTTTTTACACTTCTTTGCCATACAAAAATGCTAGTTTTTTTTGATAATAAATAAGCAAGAGTAATTCCCCATGTTCCTCCACCAATTAAATTAATTTTCACTTTGATACTACATCGCCAAGAACGACATAGTCCTCATTCTTATTTTTTAAATGAGTATCTAAATCTGGTAAATGATTTTTATCTATAATCAAAATCAAACCTATTCCTAAATTAAATGGACGAATCATATCTTCTCTTCTAATATTTCCATCTTCTTGAATCATTTTAAAAATCTCCGGCCACTTCCAAGAACTCCAATCAACATTAATATCTTGCCCTTGATCTAATACTCTATGCGTATTTTCAATTATACCACCACCAGTAATATGAGAAAGACTTCTAAGCCATGGCTTATCTAAAATATCGTCCATTACATGCAAATATGACCTATGAACTTTTAAAAGCTCATCATCAATAGAACAACCAAGACGATCAATATGTTCTCCAATTCTATACTTAGATAAAAGTACTTTTCTTGCCAACGAATAACCATTAGTATGCAGTCCATTTGAGTATAAACCTACTAACAAATTACCTTCTTCTGTTTTTCTATTTGGAAGCATATTATTTTTCTCAGCAATACCTACAATAGTTCCGCTAACATCATACTTATTATCATCATAAAAACCAGGCATTTCAGCAGTCTCTCCTCCAATAAGAACGCAACCATTTTCTTTGCATGCTTTAGAAAAACCTTTAATCGTATTTTCTAGTATATCATTATCAAGCTTTCCTGCTGCAAAATAATCAAGAAAAAATAAGGGCTTTGCTCCAATAACTAATATATCATTAACACAATGATTAACAAGACATTGCCCAATCGTATCATGCTTACTTGCAAGAGAAGCTATTAAAAGTTTTGTTCCAACTCCATCAACGCTAGAAACAAGCACTGGATTTTTATATTTGTTAATAGGAAGATTAAAACAGCCTCCAAAAGAACCTATATCTGATAGGGTATATTTATTAAATGTTTCAGAAACATGTTTTTTAATTCTTTTAAGCCCTTCATTTGCTGCATCAATATCGACACCAGCTTCTTTATATGTTGTCATAAATTAGCACCTTTATACATTTCTTCAATTTTATCTTTAAAATTCTCTTCTACTTTCTTTCTTACAATAGACATCTTAGGTGTCAATTCACCTTTTTCAATCATAAACGGTCTTGATAATAAAGAAAACTTTTTAATTTGTTCGAATTGTGAAAAACTTTGCATAGACTTATTCACCTCTTTATCAAACAGTTCTAAAACATCAGGGTAATCAATAATAGCTTCATTACTTGCTACTTCTTTACCTTTACTTAAAAGATAATCTGCCACATTATCAAATGCGGGGACGATTAAACAGCTTAAAAAATTTCGTTTATCTCCTATAACTAATACTTGATCAATATAACGAGAAGTCAAGAGTTCATTTTCTAAAGGAGCTGGTGCTATATTTTTTCCACCTGAAGTTACAATCAGGCTTTTCTTACGATCAGTGATCTTAAGGTATCCTTCTTTATCTAATTCTCCTATATCGCCAGTATGAAACCAACCATTAGGATCTATGACTTCATCTGTAGCTTCTTGATTTTTAAAATAGCCCATCATAACATTTGGACCTTTAGCTAATATTTCTCCATCATTTGCAATTTTAATACTAACATTTTCTAAAGGTCTGCCTACAAAACCAAATTTTATTTTCCCAGGTACATTTGACGTTAAAACAGGACTTGTTTCAGTTAATCCATAACCTTCTAATATAATTACATTTAAAGCTGCAAAAAACTCTGCAACATCAGCAGATAAAGGTGCTCCTCCAGATATAAAGAATTTTATTTTACCACCGATTTTAGCCTTTATTTTAGTATAAATCAATTTATTAGCTATAGCATGTTTGATTTTCAATAAAAAAGGAATTTTATTTCTTGAGTTTTCAATAGCTAAGCAATCTTTTCCAACGTTAATTGCCCACCAAAACAATTTCTTCTTCAAAGAAGAACCACCCTCTATACTTTTAACTACCTTATTATACATTTTCTCAAAAAACCTAGGGACACAAACAACAACTGTAGGAGAAATATCAGCCATATTCTCACCTACTTTTTCCATATTCTCAGCATAATATATTTTTGAATTAATAAAAACTGGATAAAAATGACCTGCCATACGCTCTAGAACATGACTTAAGGGTAAAAATGATAAAAAGATTTCATCTTTTATATCTTTCTGAATCTTAGAAACTGCATAAATATTTGATAATAGATTCTTATTAGACAGCATAACACCTTTAGGCTGACCTGTAGTTCCAGATGTATAAATCAATGTTGCCAAGTCTTCAGACCTAGACTTATGAACCATATCTTCAAAAACTAAACCAGATGACTTAATCATCTCTTTGTCAAAGACCAAAAAAGAATTCAAGTTATCAACATAATCATCATGTCCTTCAAAAGAGTTATCCATAACAATAATTTTTTTTAATTCTTTACATTGATCAAAAATTGTTTTCACTTTCTCAAGTTGCATTTCATCCTCTACAAATACAATTTTAGATTCTGAATCATTCAAAATATATTTAATTTGTTCAGGTAATAAACTAGGGTAAACAGTTGTAGTAACAGCTCCCATGCAAAGGATTCCATAATCACATAAAGCCCACTTATAAGAAGTATTAGATAATATTGCAATTTTATCTTGATATTTGATATCATGAGTATATAAAGAAAAAGATATTTTTTCAACTATAGAAATGGCATCTCTTCCAGTTAGACCTTTCCACCTTATTCCATCTTTATAAAAAATATTTTTTTCATCTAATGATTTTTTCATTGAATGATAGAACATTTGAGATATTGTTTTATATTCCATTATTATTTTATTGACTTGTTGCTATAAGAGATAAAAATATTATAAATTATTTTGATTGCCGAGGTGGTGAAATTGGTAGACGCGCTGGATTCAAAATCCAGTGTCCCTTGGGACGTGTGGGTTCGACTCCCACCCTCGGTACAAAAAATAACACTATTTATCATTGAAATTATTTTTAATTTGTTCTTCTAAATAACCTTTACTATCCTTTACTGATTCTTTAATCTTATTAATATCCTCCACTGTACTTGCATCACCCGATAAATACAGATATCCTAAATAAAGGACAATACAAAAAAATACTACGATAATTAATTTAATAAATTTTTTTAAAGCGCTGTATATGAGTAAAAGAGATAAAATTACAGCAATAGATAAATAAATTGGATTGCTGATGATTATATTATAAATCTCTAAATTCTTCATTTTATTTATCACCTAATATAAAACCAAACTATCAAATCTTAAATACTTTTATAAAAACTTTGTGACTTAGTTCACAAAATATTAAAAATATAATTTATGTGATACAAATCTATTTTTTTTCAATTAAGAGTTTATATCTTCTAAGGAACATTAAAAGAGAGGTGTTGATATGAGTTATAATGAAAGAACAGATATGCTGAAATTTGCTATTTACCTTAATTTATTTCTGGGTATTTATAATATATATTTATTTTATTACTCAAGCTATTTATTTAATATTATTATAGGGTCTCTAAATATTGGAGTGTGGGTATTTTTTAGAGATATGAAACTTGTACATACATTGTTAAAAAAGAAATATGGTAATAAATACTAAGAAGACTTCTCTTTAGATACTAAGATTCCACTATTATAAACTTTGATGAATTTAATTTCACCTTTAGAATCCCATTCTTTTGATAAGCCATGGAGAATATCATCGCTATAATTCCATTCTCCTTTTTGCATTCCATTTGGATACCACTTTTTCTGGATTCCATCAAGCTTTCCATCTATATAATAATACATAATTTCAATTTGACCATTATCATACCATTTTTTACAAAGGCCATTTTTAATACCATTTTTCATATTATATTCAATATATAATTCTCCATTATCATGCCATTCTCTTAAAATACCATTATCAAGATTTGATGCAGAAGTCTTCTTTTCACTAAATTCTCCAGTTATGTAGAGAATAAAGTTCCCTTCTATATATTTAAATTTATCATCTTCTATGTCAATACTAGGGTTATCTTTATTGACTAAAAGATAGTTGGTAGATAAGACTTTTTTCTTGCAAATCTTATATTCTATAGGGTTATTTGAAAGCTCTGAATGTAAAGACATTTCAAGCTCACAAGGCAATACTAATATTTTTTTAATTCTTTCATATTTAATATTATCAACCATAATAAGTTCAACTTTAAAAAGACCTTTTTCCTCTGAAATTAAATTCATAATATTAAAACTCTTAGTTTCCTTATCTTTATAAAAATAATATTTCTTTTTTTTAACTTCATTTTGAGAAAAGCATAAGCTAGCAATAAAAATAAAAACAATATATTTTTTCATTTCTTTTATCCTTTTTTAATCTTATAAGTTATTTTATTTGCCTTTCCAAGAAGGCTTATCTTTATTTTTAAATGCTCTTAAGCCTTCGCTTCTATCTTCAGATAATAAAGTTTTAATATAGCCTTCCCTTTCAAACTGAAGGCCGTAATCAATAAATGCTCTATTGATAGATTTTTTTGCAGATTTAATTGATAGAGGGGCATTTTTTATAATTTTATTAATAAAAGCATTTAATTCTTTATTTGAATTTTGCGAATCAAACACTAAATCAACGACTCTATCATTCATTGCTTGTTTATAGGTATATTTATCTGATGAAAATATCCACTTCATAGAAATTCCAGGTCCAACCAAGCGAGTCATCCTCTGGGTTCCTCCAGCTCCAGGGATAATTCCTATAGATGTTTCAGGAAAACCATAAAAAGAATCTTTTAAGGCTATTCTAAAGTCACAAGATAAAGCAAGCTCAAGTCCTCCACCTAAACAAGCTCCATTAATCAATGCAATAGTAGGTATAGGCAAAGCTTCTATTTTAGAATACAGATCATTTAGAGAATTTAAAAAAGCTACTGTTTCATCATATGAAAAATCAGACCTTTCTTTTAAATCTGCGCCAGCACAAAAGTGCTTTTGATCAGAAGAAAAAACAATACATCTGCTATTAAATGAATCAATAGAAGAAAGTTTACTCTTTAATTCATCCAACATAGCAAGAGATATCGAATTCACACTATTTGAAGATAAAATAATATTTAAAAACTGTAAATCTTCTCTATAAGAGCACCTAACCATTTAAAAATCAATTTGCATCATTAAAATAGCTTGACCAAAAGTCTTGCCTTGAGCATCATTTATTAAAGTTTCACTTCCTCCTCCTTGCAAACTGTCATTTAAAATAAAATTTAAAGCATATAAATTAGGCAATTCATATCTTTCTACCTGACCTTTAACCATAGTACCAAAATATTCTTTAACAGTGCTAGATGTCAATTTTTTAAGTCCCCAATCGTAAGATACTTTATCTTTAAAAACAACTCCTACATTAGCGTTTGGTCCCTTATCTCCTGATCGCGCATATGCTATATCTTCTAAGATATTTTTTTTCATATTTCAACCTTTGTTGTAATTCTATTTTTATTAATTAAAGATGGCCAATAAGCAACAACTTCTTTAACCTTAGGTCTTCCTTCGGAAAAACCTGTAATACCAGGTGGACCAGAGGTAATCAATGGGGCTAATTCCTTTGTAAAGCGTAGAACATCTTTATAAGCATTTGATTTCACTCCTAACCTAAGAACAATTTCATTAATATAATCTGGCATAATAACCAAAGATTGATGGCAGGAGGATAAACCTAAAAACTCAGTACAAGTTTTATCATACTTAAGATTTAAAGCTTCAAGATTTTTCCATATAATTTCTGCAGATTTTTTTGCTTTCTGAAGAGCATTTGGAGCAGAAACCGTTAATTGCCCTGAGGCTTTATAACCGTTAAAATAAGAAAAAGAAACTTTATAAGTATCTGTTGGGGCATAACCTTTAACCCCCTTAACTCCAACCACATTATCAGACACTTCCTCTAATTTAAAACTTGTAAAATCAACACATACATCAGGAGATATATAACATTTAGGATCTCCTAGTTCATATAAAATTTGTTCGGAAACAGTAAATCTATTAATTAGGCCACCTGTATTATCAGGTTTGGATATTTGAAATGTTCCATCTTCATTAACAGAAGCAATAGGGTAACCTATATTTTCAAGATTTTGCACATCCATCCATTTAGAAAAATTTCCTCCTGTACATTGAGCTCCACACTCTACAATATGACCTGCAACTGTAGCAGAAGCTAACTTATTAAAATCTGATTTTGACCAACCAAATTCATAAATACATGGTGCAACAACTAAGCCTGGATCAGATATTCTACCACACAGAACAATATCCGCTCCTTGAGCAAGTGCCTCTGCGGCAGAAAAACTATCTATATATACGTTAGCTGAAGTAATATGCTCCCTTATTAAGGATACAGATTCTCCTGTGTATAAGTTACTAAACTTTTCTCCATTATCAATAAAAGTATCAATATCATTGTATATATCATCACCTTTAATAATAGCAACTTTTAAAGTTAATTTTTTTTTATTTGCAATTTCTAATAATGCTTTTTTACAGGCATGTGGATTGACCCCACCTGCATTTGCTATAATTTTAATTTTATTAGAAAGTATTTCATCTATACAAGAATCGATTAATTTAACAAAATCTGTAGCATAACCTCCCTCTTCAGGGTTTTTAATTTTTTGCCTTTGCATAATAGACATTGTAACCTCAGCTAAATAATCTAAAGTAAGATAATCTATATCACCATAATGAATAAGTTTAGATGGAGCATCTACATTATCACCCCAGAATCCTTGCCCATTAGCTATTCTAATACTATTCATTATACTTGAAAAACCCCATAATTGGCCTTATCTATATATTCTTGATTTGACACACTATCTAAAGCTCGAATTAAAACATATCTAGTATCAATAGGATTTATAACTTCATCAAACCACATCCTGGCAGCTCCATAAAAAACATCTGATTGTTTTTCATAATTATTTTTAATTTTTTTATATACTTTTTCTTTTTCTTCATCGCTCAAATTTCCAAGTTTAGAAATTTTAATTTTATATAAAACTTTTGCTGCCTGTTCTCCTCCCATAACTGCTACTTTAGCTGAAGGCCATGCAAATAAAAATCTAGGGCTATAAGCACGACCTGACATAGCATAATTACCAGCACCATAACTTCCACCTATAACCAATGATATTTTAGGAACCTTGCAATTAGAAACAGCATTGACTAACTTAGCTCCATCTTTAGCTATCCCTGACCATTCAGAATGTTTTCCAACCATAAATCCATTTACATCATGAATGAAAATGATAGGGACTCTATCTTGATTACAATTCATAACAAATCTTGCGGCTTTATCAGCTGAATCATTATATACAACTCCTCCAAGCTGCACCTGACCTTCTTCTGATTTTATAACATGTTTCTGATTTGCAATAATCCCAATTGAATAACCTCCAATTCTAGCATGACCGCAAATTAATGTTTTACCATAATTTTTTTTATACTCATCAAAATCACTTGCATCTACAAGTCTTGCAATAATTTGTTTCATATCATACTGATCTGTCAAATTAGGGTTTACTAATCCTAATAAATCCTCTGATGAAAATTCAGGTTCTTTAAACTTTCGATTATTAGTGAATATAATATTTTTAGGGAAATTAATATTTGAAATAATCTTCCTAATCCGATTAAGTGCAGAATAATCATCTTCTTCTTTATAATCTGCAGTACCACTAATAGCTGTGTGAGTATTTGATCCTCCAAGTGTTTCCTCATCTATATCTTGACCTACCGCAGCCTTAACTAAGGCTGGCCCAGCTAAAAACATACTAGCTCCATCAACAATTATATACTTATCACACATCACAGGTAAATAAGCGCCTCCAGCAACACAAGGACCCATTACACATGCTATTTGAGGAATTCCTTTTGATGAAATTATAGCATTATTATAAAATATACGTCCAAAATGATTTTCATCTGGAAATACTTGATCTTGTAATGGAAGAAAAACACCAGCTGAATCTACTAAATAAATTATAGGAATATTATTTTCCAATGCAATTTCTTGACATCTTAAAGTCTTTTTTAATGTTATTTCAAAATAGGCTCCTGCTTTTACTGTGGCATCATTAGCTATAATCATGCACTCCTGCCCATGTATTTTTCCCAAACCTGAAACAACTCCTCCTGCAGGAACCTTTCCATAGTCTTCATACATATTATATGCAGCAAACTTTCCTAATTCAAAAAAAACACCATCTTTATCTATCAAGCTATCAATACGCTCTCTAGCAGTAAGTCTGCCTTTTGCATGCTGCTTTCCAATATAAATTTTTCCTCCGCCTAATGATATTTCATCAGATAAAGAATTATATTTAGATATTATTTTTTTAAATAATATCTTATTATCTTTTTGTTTTTGATTTATTTCCTTACCTATTTTACTCATTACAATCTAACCAATGGCCCATTTTATCATATTTAGCAATTCTATTATATATTAATGTCTCTGAATTTAATTCAGATAATTCATCTAATGCACTTAAAAAAGCTATCTTTAAAGATTTTGCTGCATCTTTATAATTATTATTTGCTCCACCAAGCGGCTCTTTAATTAATAAATCAGCAATACCCATATCTAATAAATCTTCAGATGAAACTTTCATAGCATCTGCAGCTTTTTTAGACTCCGCAGGATCTCTGAATAATATAGAGGCACAACCTTCAGGGGAGATAACTGAGAACCAAGTATTCTCCATACAAAACAACTTATCACAAACTCCAATTGCCAAGGCTCCTCCAGATGCTCCTTCTCCTATCACAATAGAAATAATCGGGACTTTAAGAGATGACATCTCAAAAATATTTCTTGCAATAGCTTCTGCCTGCCCTCTTTCTTCAGCACCAATACCGGGGTATGCTCCGGGTGTATCTATTAAAGTTAAAATTGGAATATTAAACTTTTCAGCAAGCTTCATAACTCTTAAAGCCTTTCTATAACCTTCAGGTCTTGTCATTCCAAAATTTCTCTTTAATTTTTCTTTTGTTCCTCTTCCTTTTTCTTGAGCAATAATAGCAACGCTATTAGAATTTATTTTACCTATACCACAAATAATAGCAGAATCATCAGAAAATTTACGATCCCCATGCAACTCATACCAACTATCTACTATAAGTCTAATATAATCACTACTATAAGGCCTTGCAGGATGTCTGGCTAACTGTAACTTCTGCCATCTCGTAAGTGTACCATATATATCTTTCTTTTTTAACAACAATTCCTTTTCAAGAGCTTCAATACTAGAAGCTACATCTATACCTGTCCTATATGATGTTTTTTTCAGTTCATCGATTTGTTCTTCGATTTTTTTTAAAGGTAATTCAAAATCTAATATATAGTCATTCATGATATAAGTTTAAATATTTTTTTTATTCTTAATAATGGGACCATGTAAATTGCCTCAAATATAATTTTATTTGACATTTTAGATGAACCTATTGATCTATCATAAAAAATAATAGGCATTTCTTTGATACTAAATCCTTTTATCCAAGTTAAAAAATTCATCTCAATTTGAAATGCATAGCCAGTAGATTTAATATTTTTTAAATCTATTTCTTTTAAAACTTTAGCATTAAAACATTTAAATCCTCCTGTTGAATCATATATAGGCAAACCTGTAATGATCTTTGAATATATATTAGCAAAATAACTTAAAAATAAACGACTTAGAGGCCAATTAACAACATTAATACCAGTTTTATATCGACTTCCAATCACTAAATCATAATGACTTGATTCATCTATCAATTCAGGTATATCGATTGGGTTATGAGACAAATCAGCATCTATCTGAATAATTTTATCAAAATGATTATCTAGAGCCCATATAAAACCACTACAATAAGCCGTTCCTAAGCCCATTTTTTTTGGCCTAGTTAATAAATTTAAATTTTTATGCACTTCTTTTAATTTTAATATTATCTCAGAAGTTCCATCTGGAGAATTATCATCAACAACTAAAATAGAATAATCTTTATTTATCTTAAAAATCTTATCTACAATATTCTTTATAGTTAAGGATTCATTATAAGTTGGTATTATAATTAAAATTTTCATATGCTTAAATTAGCTCTTCTAATACCATATTCAGTAGGATATAATTCTACATTCAATGCAGTCTTTAATTTATTGCAATTTAGAGATGAATTAAGAGGCCTTTTTGCTTTCTGGTTTAAGGTAGAAGAATCAACAGGAATTAGCATTTTTCTATCAAAACCAAAAATGTCAGCAACTTTAACAGCAAAGTCATACCTACTTATATAATCTTCACTACCCATATGTAATATTCCAGTATAATCTAATAGAATTGCATCAAAAATAAGCTGAGTTAAATCTGGAACATAGGTAGGGTTGCTGATTTGATCTATAGCTATTTCAAGTTGTTTTTTTTCAGATAAGGAAGATACTATCCATGATAGAAAATGTTCTTTTGATAAATCATTTGAATAAAGAACGTTGGGTCTAACTATTAAATAATTTAAATTTGAAGTTGAAAGCAAATTTTCTGCCTCTAATTTAGTTTTTCCATAATAATTGATAGGACAGGGAAAATCTTTTTCCGTATAATCTCCTTTTGATCCATCAAAAACATAATCAGATGATATATGTATAATCTTAGTATCTTCTGATATCGATTTTACTAAATTATATAAACCCACAACATTAGTATCTCGTGCATATTTCTTATTATTCTCAGCCTTATCTACACTAGTATAAGCAGCACAGTTAATAATAATTGATGGCTTAAAAGTATTTACAATATCAATAACATCTTTCCTACTTCTAATATCTAAAACTTCTACACTTTGATTTTGTTTAGTTTTAGATGTAGCTAAAATATTATAATGCGGCGATAAAGTACAGACTAAATCATTTCCTAATAATCCAGATGCTCCAGTTATAAGAATTTTTTTCATTCTTACAACATACATCCATTCTTTTTAAAATCAGATAATTTTGAGACTAATTCTGAATTATTTAAAGAGAATATTTCAGCACATAAGACAGCTGCATTAATAGCTCCTGCCTTACCCATAGAAACTGTAGCAACAGGAACACCTTTAGGCATATTAACTGTGGACAACAATGAATCTAAACCATCCATCATACCTCCTGGAAGAGGAATGCCTACAACAGGTAAAGTAGAATGAGCTTTTAATGCCCCAGCCAAATGTGCAGACATGCCTGCTGAGCCCACCAAAATATTATAACCATTATCTCGAGCTTCCGAAGCAAATTTTGCCACTTCCTTAGGGTTCCTATGTGCTGACATAACATGTACTTCTACATCAATACCAAAAAAATCATAATAAGGCATTGAGGGTTCAATTAAAGGTTTATCTGTTTTACTTCCTAAAAGAATTGCAACTTTATTTTTCATTTTAATAATCTCCTATAATATTTTTAATTTGTATTTCAAGTTCTTTTAATAATCTATTTTTATTTTTTCCAGGATTATTTGCAAATCCGCTTACAAGCAATGCTTCTTTAGTTTCTCTATTTAGCTTTACATAAGAAACAAAAGGACCTCCTGAATCAGAAAAATCTTCTTCATACAGTCCCTGTATTTTAAGTATATCATCAGATTCATATAAGATATTTTTATAAAAATCTACAATTTTAACATTTGGCATATCCTTTGATACGTAATCTTTTAATTTTTCCCAAATAAACAACTCATTTAAATAATTAATTTTCTTTATTGTAATCCATCTATAAGGATAACCTCGTCCTATCCATAAAAAATTATTATCTAGAGAATATTTTTTAATAAGCATATAATCTTTTTGTATTTTACTATCTAAACTATAATGTATTTTTATAGTATCCTCTATAGCAGTATTTCTACCATTTCTATACATGTATGAATCTAATCCAGAAGAAATATTCATATTAATATTTTCAAGTATCCACTCTTTATTATCAGATAAATCTGATAACATTTTTAAGGAATCTTTAAATGAAAAAAAAAGCAAGGTTTGGTTTTTTGCATATACGTTCTTTAAAACAAATATATCTTCAGAGTATTCATTTTTAAAATTATTAACTAATATATCAATAGTTGAATCCTGAGGCTCTTCTATGGATACAAAGATTACATTGCTATAATTTAAATAATCTTTAAAATTTAAAGGGTCTATCCATTTGATATCATACAATCTCTCTTCTATAGGTGTATGCACTGTTTCAGAAAAGATTTCTTCTAAATATGAAAAACAGATATTTTTATCTTTTTTTGAAGATACAATAACTATTTCATTGTATTTACCCTTTGAATCTTTTAATCCGCTACAAGATAATAAAATTAAAAAAAATATTATAAAGATTTTCTTTTGCATATAAATAGCAATGATGATGAAAGTTTCCTGTTTTTATATATATTAAACAAAGTTTCAAGTATGCGATATATTAATTTTATTAAATTTTTACCTTTAAAACTCATCAATGTATTAAAAAATGTATCTTGATACATTACATGGAAATCTTCAATATAAAAATTATGTTTTTTAATTAACTTTTCAAATGTATTAAAGGTAAAATGATACAAATGTCTAGGGACATCATAAGCAACCCAATTATTACGATAATAAGTTTTTCTTTCATATGCATCATGATTAGGAATAGCAATCATTAAAATCCCATCTTCTTTAAGCGATTCAGAAATATGACTAAATGTTGTTTTTATATCATGTATATGTTCCATTGCATGCCAGAGTGTAATAACATCAAATTTTTTATTTTCAATATAATCTGCTATCTTTAATTTGTCATTAATGTGCGGATCATAATTAATTGTATCAATTTCTAATTTATTTAAATAGCTAGAAAAGCTTCCATTACCACCTCCATAATCTAAAATTTTCTTACAGCGAGGAGAGTGTTTTAATATTAGTTTGTATTTCCAAAAAAAAGCTGCTTTTTGAATAAGAGAATAAATAAAAATAAACGGGCTTTTATCTTTTCTGTGAGGCAAGTAAGATGAAGTATAATATTTAATAATTTCACTTTCATCAGGCCTAGGATTCAGATAAATCAATCTACAATCATTGCATTTTACTAATGTAAAATAAGTAGACTTAAGAGGCTCTTTAATTTTTTTATAATACGAACTTTTATTACTTCTACATAAAATGCAATCAACGTATTCCATTAGATACTTTTTTTCTATGAAAATACATTAAAAACGATGATACCAGTATCATCGCCAATGATATAACTTGTGCTCCTGAAAAATTAAACAAATAGCCAGGATTCAATCTGAGAAATTCAATAAGAAACCGTGCTGTTCCTGCTAAAAATAAATATTCAAACATAACAATTCCATTATAGGATTTATTCTTTTTAATTTTTTCGAGATATAGGAAAATTAAAAAATATAAAGCAAATTCATAAATCTGAGTTGGATGAACATACACGTAATCCCCAGGAGAATAAATTGATGAAAAATATTCCTGATTAAATACAGTGGGATAATTATATTTAAAACTTTCAAATGTGGTAGGCGGGAGTCCTTCTTTGAATGTAACAGCCCATGGTAGACTACAAGGCTTTCCATAACAATCTCCAACCAAAAAACAACCCAGTCGTCCTATAGCATGTCCTAGAGCTAAAAAAGGAGCTACCCAATCATAAACTTCAAGAGTATCTAAAGAATTCCTTTTTATATAATACGTTACTGATATAAAACCTCCAATCAATCCACCTAAAAAAACTAAACCTGAACCAAATTGATTTATTCCTAAAAAAATAATAGAAATATCAAACTTATATAAACCTTCAAATATTAACATTAATCCTTCAATATTAGAATAGTCAGAATAATACAAAGCTTGTTCAGCTACATAATATAATTTTGACCCTAAAATACCTCCTAAAGCAGCATAAAATATAATATCATCTGCTATTTTTGGTTCTTGATTGATTTTTAAAAGATATTTTCTTAATAAATAATTACAGGTAAGAAAAGCAAGCATCAGCATTAAACCATAAGAAGATATTTTTAAAAATTTATATTCAAATATAATAGGGTACATATTTTAAGTCTTTTTAACTAGTATAAATTAAGGGTAATGAAACTAAAATAAAATCATAACTTACATGAGCCATAACGACTATACCTAAACCTCTAAAATAATATAAAACAGATAAATATATACCTGCTAAAAATCTAATTATAAAACTATTGATATTAAAAATTTCTCCAGAATCTCCTACATAATGAAATACTGAAAATAATAAAGCTGAAAAAAAGATAGCAATATATAAAGATAAAAAAGAATCATTTATTTCAAAATAAGATAAAATTTTATAAATAAAAGAAAATAAAAAGAATCTAAACAAAGCTTCTTCCCATATTCCTGCTCCTATGCAAAGATAAAGGTTTAACAAAAAATCATCTTGATATGCTATACTTTTAAACGATATAAAAGATATATCATTTATTATAAATAACAATAAAAGACCAAAAAGACAACCTTCCAATAACATTATAAAAAAATAATTAAATTTTATATCAAAATTAACAAACTCACTCTTTTTGATAAAAAATATTATAAATACCAAAGCTAATAAACTTATAGGATAAAAATATTCTGAGAATATATCAAATGAATCAAAAAAACGCCTAAATATTATATCTGCAGAATTCCTTATTTGATAGTCTAATCCTTTAAAATAAAAAAAACATATAATTTCATAAATAAGTAAAAATGGAAATATAAATATAAGACTTGTGAAAATATTCTTTGAATAGACAAAGTAATTATTAGATGAATCTTTACTCATTATCTGATTTCAAAATAGCTAAAAAGGCTGATTGTGGTAATTCAACATTGCCAATCTGCTTCATCCTCTTTTTACCTTTCTTCTGTTTTTCTAATAACTTCCTCTTACGACTAATATCTCCACCATAACATTTTGCAGTAACATTTTTTCTTAAAGCCTTAACAGTTTCTCTAGCAATAACTTTATTTCCAATAACAGCTTGTATGGGGATTTCAAATTGTTGTCTATGTATCTCTTCTTTTAACCTTTTACATAGCTTTGAACCTTGATTATAAGAATTTTTATTATGAACAATAATACTTAAAGCGTCTACAATATCTCCAGCAACTTTGATATCTAGTTTTACAAGTTTTGATACTCTATCATCTATCATTTCATAATCTAATGATGCATAGCCCTTTGTTGATGATTTTAATTTTTCAAAAAAATCAAAAATTATTTCAGCTAAGGGCATTTCAAAAACCATTTGAACTTTATCGCTTGATAAATAATGCGTGGAAATATAAGTTCCTCTATGTGTAGTGCACAGTGACATAACTGATCCAATAAAATCTTTCGGAGAAATTATTTCCGCTTTAATAAAGGGTTCGTATATTGAATTAATATCAACAGAATCTGGTAAATCAGATGGATTACTAACCTTAATAACCTCTCCATCTTTTAACTCAACTTTATAAATAACATTTGGGCAAGTTGAGATTAAATCTAAATCAAACTCCCGCTCCAACCTTTCTTGAATAATTTCCATATGCAAAGGGCCTAGAAAACCACATCTAAAACCAAAACCAAGAGCTGTAGAAGTATTTGCTTCATAGCTAAGAGAAGAATCATTAAGTTTAAGTTTATCTAAACTTAAACGCAAATCTTCAAAATCTTTTGAATCTATTGGATAAAGGCCACTAAATACCATTGGTTTTATTGGTTTATAACCATCTAGAGGATATTCAACAGGATCATTTTTGTCTGTAATGGTATCACCTACTTTTACTTTTGATACATCTTTTATATTTAAAACAATATATCCAACATCTCCAGTTGAAAGTGAATCAGTTGCTTCTTTTTTAATTTTTAAAATTCCAACTTCAACGACTTCACAAAAACCTTGATATTTAAAAAATTTAACTATTGTTTTTTTTGAAATACTTCCAGAAACAATTCTCACATAAACTACAACACCTCTATACTGATCAAAATACGAATCAAATATTAAAGCTTTCAATTTATCATCTCTAGAAGATTCAGGTGCTGGAATTTCTTCTATAATAGAGCTAAAAACATCTTCTACCCCTTCTCCTGATTTTGCACTAATAGATAAAATTTTATTTTTTTCAACACCTAGCAATTCACAAACTTGTTCCTTTGTATCTTCAATATTAGAATTTTTCATATCAATTTTATTTAATACTGGTATAATCTCTAAATTTGAATCTAAAGCTAAATATGTATTTGATACTGTTTGAGCTTCTACTCCTTGAGTTGAGTCTATTAATAATAATGCACCTTCACATGCAGCCATACTTCTAGATACCTCATATGTAAAGTCTACATGTCCTGGTGTATCAATTAAATTCAAAATATATTGTTTACCATTATTATTAAAATTCATTTGGATAGGATGTGATTTAATTGTAATTCCTCGTTCTTTTTCTAAGTCCATATCATCTAAAACTTGTGAATCTTTTGATGCGATATTTACAGTATCAGTTAGTTCAAGCATCCTATCTGCAAGGGTTGACTTACCATGATCTATATGAGCTATAATGCAAAAATTTCTTATTTTCAATGTTCTATCAGACATAATTTATTATGCCTTCCAAAATGTTCTACTGAATAAAATTACAACTGTAAATATTTCAAGTCTTCCTAAAAGCATACAAAAAGAAATTAACCATTTTGCAGAAGGAGGGAAATGTCCCCATGTATCAGTAGGACCTACAGACCCTAAAGAAGGACCAATATTACCTAAAGAAGATGCAGATGCAGATAAAGATGTTATCATATCAAATCCATAAAATGATAAGAAAACAGAAACAATAACAAATATAAATATATAAAAAAGATAAAAACCTAATGTGTTTTTCACTACATTATCAGGGACTGCATTTCCCCCTATTTTAATAGAGTATGCCCCTTGTGGATGTATTAATTTTTTCACCTCATATGATAAATACTTCACAACTAAAAGAGTTCTTATAATCTTTATTGCTCCCGTTGTTGAACCTGCTGTTCCTCCAATAAAGAATAGAAAGAAAATACAAACTTTAGAAATATTTGGGAAAGTTTCATAATCTGCTGTAGTGAATCCTGTAGTAGTTAAAAGTGATGTTGTTGTAAATAAAGCATCTTTAAAAGAATTAAAGCTTAAACCATAATGACCGTTAAAAGAAATATCAAAAAACATCAAGCATGATAGAAAAATTAATATTATAAAATATACTCTAAACTCTTCATCTTTAAAGTAGTCAAATCTTTTTTTTGCTAAAAACAAATAATGTAATGAAAAATTAGTTGCAGCTAAAATCATAAAAACAATTATTGTAATTTCTATTACAGATGAGTTATAACTAGCAATGCTTGCATTCTTTGTAGAAAAACCAGCAGTTGCTATTGTTGTAAAAGAATGACATAAAGAATCAAACCAAGACATACCCTCAAGCTTAAGTATTAACGTCTGCAACAAAACCAATCCAACATAGATGCCCCATAGTAATTTTGCAGTTTGTTTTACTCTAGGAGTTATCTTCTCAGCAACAGGGCCCGCAACTTCAGCTCTAAATAATTGTACTCCTCCAATACCAAACATAGGCAATATAGCAATACTAAATACAATAATACCCATTCCACCTATAAACTGCGTAAAACTACGCCAAAATAAAAGTCCTTTAGATAATTCTTCAATTTGAAAAGTTGAAGAATGACCAAGTATAGTAGCTCCCGTAGTTGTAAGGCCTGACATAGATTCAAAAAAAGAATCAGTAAAAGATAAATTTGTAAATGAAAAATAATAAGGAAAAGAACTTAATATTGTTATAAAAATCCAACCTAATGTAACTATTACAAAACCATCTCTAGGTTGTAATTCTCTTTGTTTCTTTTTCTTTTTTTTATATGTGAACAAAAACAATAAAGATCCACATAAGAAAGACATTAAAGTAGATTTTAAGATAGCAATAAAATCAAAAAATTCTTGATCTTGAAGAGTATACTCTAAGCAATAAAAAATAGACCAAAGACTACTTGGAATCATTAAGAATGATAAAAAAATCATTACAAGTCCAATGATATTTAAAACTCTAATATTTAACATTTAATTTACTGGAATAAATTCTCTACCTTTGATATATATTCTGGCTTTAAAAATATTAATAATTTATCTCCTGCTTGTATATTAGACTTTATATTAGGAATAATAATTTCATTATTTCTGATTATAGCACCTAAGCAAATACTATCGGGTAAATTAGATATATTGTATTTCTTTTTTAAATATTTTGATTCTTCAATTACATCTAATTCTATTGCATCTATATCAATATCTTCAAATCTTGATATTTCAATTTCCTGCTGATCAGTATGAATAAATTTAAAAACTTCATTAACTGCAGATATATTTTTACTTACAATTGCATCAATACCCATTCTTCTCATAGGTTTAATATAATTGGTTGTTGAAATATGTACTATCACCTGTTTAACACCATAATCTTTAGCTAGAAGAGAAGACATTATATTTGTTTGTTCATCTTCTGTTGCAGCTATAAAGCAATCTGTTTCATAAATATTTTCTGATTCTAAAAATTCAGTATCAAGAGCATTACCTATTAGCATTAAAGTATTAGAAAGAGAAGAATTATATCTATTAGCTTTATCTTCAGATTTTTCAATTACCTTTAAGTTATAATCATATTGTAAAGCCTTTGATAAAAGCCTACCTATTTTTCCAGCTCCTATTATCATTATATTTTTAACGTTAAAAGAAGGCTTTCCTGCCATTTGCTGTATTAAATCAACATCTTCTGTTCTAGATAAAAAATAAACAACATCGTTTTTATTATAAACTGTATTAGCATGTGGAATAAAGCTAGAATCTCCTCTATAAACAACACAAGTTTGATGATTTATAAAAGGATTAGCTAATTTTACATTCTTAATAGATCTTCCTACTAAAGGTGAAGAGACTTCAAGTTTTATCCCTACCAATGTAATTTTATCATTATTAAAACTTATAACTTCTACAGCTGAAGTTCTTCTTATTAATTTTTCAATTTCTTTCTGTGCAGCTTTTTCCGGATATGAAACATAATTAATATCAAAATCAACAGGTTTAAGCACTGCTTCTTTATGATTGAATTCAGTATTTCTTAAACGCGCAATAATTTTTTTTGCACCTAATGCTTTAGCTGCCTTTGATGCAATAAGATTAATCTCATCTAATGGGGTTAAAGCTAAAAAATAATCTATCTGAGCCATATCTATCTTTTGTAAAACTCTCTGAGAAGCTCCGTTCCCACATAAAACCTTTGCATCTATTGCATTTTTGACCCTAGAACACTTATGTTCATTAATATCTATTACAGTTATAGCATAATCTTCATTTGCTAAATATTTAGAAAGATTATATCCTACTTCTCCTGCTCCAACAATGACTATTTTTAAACTCATATTTTTTTCTATATATAAAAAAAGCCCCTATCAATGAAGATAGGGGCTTTAAAAGAAGTACAATTCTATCTATACTATTTAAGTAGTGTCATATTTATTGTATCTGTAAAATTAGGAGCACTAATAACAGCAAAGTACTTACCACTTGCTACTGAAGATGCGTCCCAATTATACTGATGTGAAAATCCTTTTGATAATTCACCATTGAATAATTCAGAAACTTTTCTTCCTTGTATATCATAAATAACAATACTAACAAGACCATCTTCTGCTAAATCAAACTCAATAGTTGTAGTTGGATTAAAAGGGTTAGGATAGTTTCCTTTAACCTTTGTTTGCAATGGAGAAGTAGAATGAGTTTGTTGGTTATCCTCATATATAGGTTTTACATTCTCAAAGCTACCACCATTTTTTCCTGCAAGAACTACATTCTCACAAGTGCACTTTGAATCTTTATTTTCACTGTTTAAATCCATAGTAATAACATTTTCAACATTATTAGCAGTAACAATAGATTTACCAGTCATGTCAAACATAATCACTCTAACAGAACCATCTTCTCTAAGTCTACTATAAACACTCATATTAGATCTTAAATCATTTTCTGCAAAAGCATGTTTTACTTCTTCTTTAGAAATTTTTGAATTACATACAACATCAAACTGTAAGCCATAAACATCTTCTGTAGCATCTAACGCTACATTTAATTGATTTTTACTAACCTTTTCTAACTTGATAGTTGCATCTGATGCAAAAGATAATGTTAGTAAAGATAAACCTGCAAATAAAGCGACTACTTTTTTCATTTCTATACTCCTTTTATTTTATAACTAAAAACGCTTGTATTAACTTATGAGAATTATTTATTAAATACAAATATTTTATAAAGTATTTTTGTAACAAGATATTTCAAAATAAAACTCAATAAGAAACAATCATAAAAAATTATTATTATTATTTAAAAGTTACAACTATTTATTAATTAAAAATTGTAACAAAAACTATAATATTTTTTTATTTCAATCTAACTATATCTACATTCAAAGATTTTAGCTTTGATTCAATATCTTCATAACCTCTATCAATATGATATACTCTGCTTATAATGGTATCATGCTTAGCGCATAAAGCTGCCAAGACTAATGCAGCGCCTGCTCTTAAATCTCCAGCCATAACTTCGGTACCGCTCAAAGTCTCAACACCTTTAATTGTTGCTATATTTTTATCTAATTTTATATTAGCTCCCATTCTAATAAGTTCAGGAATATGTGAAAATCTATCAAAATAAACTGTATCTTTGACTTTCGATTCTCCTTTACAAACACTCATTAAAGATATCCATTGAGGTTGCATGTCAGTTGGAAACCCAGGATATATATCGGTCTTAATATCTATCGCTTTAATATTTTTATCATATTTAATGGTAAGAGAATTCTTAGAATGCATTGAAAGAACTGCTCCAATTTCTTTAGCTTTATCTATTATAGACTGTATATGATCTACTATAAGATTATTTAGAGTAATTTCACTTTTAGTCATTAAAGCTGCTATTAAAAAAGTACCCGCTTCAATTCTATCAGGTATTATATCGTATGTTATCTTTCTAGTTTTATTATCTGAATTTGGAATGCCTTTTATCCTTAAAATAGATGTACCTATTCCATCAATAGACATACCTATCTTAGTTAAAAAATTACACAAGTCAACTATTTCAGGTTCTCTTGCAGCATTATTAATTATAACTTCTTTATCAAGATTAGTACATCCCATTAAAACATTTCCTGTTGCACCTACACTAGATGTTTTGAAATTAATAACAGTACTATCTAATTCTCCGTCAGCGAAAACATAACCTTTATCTAAAGCTATATTTATGCCCATTTTCTCAAATGCTTTAATATGAAAATCTACAGGTCTTGGTCCCCATGCACATCCACCTGGAAGTGAGACTTTTGCTTTTTTAAAACGAGATAGCAAAGGCCCTAAAACATAAAAAGAAGCCCTCATAGTTTTAACTAAGTCATAGGGAGCTACAGGATTATTACAATCAATAGAATTAATAATAAAGGTGTTTTTATTGCTATGTATTTTACAGCCTATAGCCTGCATTAACTTTGTAATCGTTCTAGTATCTCTAAGATCAGGTACATTGTTTAAAGTGTAAATACCAGGATACCCAATACAAGCAACCATAATTGGGAGAGCTGCATTTTTTGATCCACTAATTTTAACAGAGCCTTTAAGCTTGGCTGGACCTTTAATTAAAAATTTATCCATTTTTATTTTTCACCTTATATATAAACAGGGAGCATAATACTCCAAAATACTCACCCGCAATATCAAAAACAACATCATAAAATTCTGGAACTCTACCAGGAATATCAAAAACATATTGAAGACCTTCATCTATTAAAGGAATTAATGCCAAAATCAATATACTTATTAAGATTTTATTGGTATTTAAGCCTCTATCAATAATAGCATTAATAAATAAAAAACCTAGTATGAAAAATTCAATAAAATGAATCAATTTATCATATTTCCAGATAGATTGTGTTGAAAATATAAATCCAGGTATGATAGAATTGACGAACATAAAAATAATGTACAGAAAAAGTATTTGAGTTCTAAAAGATTTAATTGGCAATATCCAACCTTAATTTATTAAATGCAAAAGGAATACAATCAATTAAATTTGATGCTGTCATTCCATATTTTGAAATATTATTCATATAATAGTTTGCAGCCTCTGCATGCAAATACACTCCTAATATTGATGCCTCTAATTTACTATATCCTTGCGATAAAAGACTAACTAAAATTCCAGATAAAACATCACCTGTACCAGCAGTTGCAAGAAGGCTTGGTCCTTTATCTATAATATATATTCTATCATTTGTAATGATAAATACGTTGAATGATTTTAAGATTACAATCCTATCTTTAATAATATTTTGGATTTTTATAAAGCATGACAAATCTAATGGATTCTTAACATTGAACAATTTATTATATTCACCAATATGAGGAGTAAGGATTGAATTAAAAGGAAAATAATTAATATTATCGGCTTTTCTTAAAATGCCTGCATCACAAACTATGCTTCTATATCTATCTAAACAAGACCATATTTCTTTATCATCTTCTTCAGAAGAATACCCAGGACCAAATAAACAAAAATCACCAATAGGATAGGCTTGATTCAAAACAATATCAGGATATTGACTTTTTATGCATTCTTTTATTGATTCACTTCCCTGGAAGTGCAAATTAACATAACTTGATCCAGATTTAAATGCAGCCATAGAAGAAAGAATAGCGGCACCTGGATATTTATTACTTCCAGCTGAAATACATGTATATCCTTTAGAATATTTATGAACAGGAGATTTTAGAAGAAAATCTTTTAAGATATTTACTACATCTACCTTACAAATTAATTGTATTTCCATTTTCACTTTTTCTTTAAAGCCGATATCTAAAATTCTAAGACTATTATTTGGATTTAAATAATGTGAAAGTTTTGGATACCCAAATGTTAAAACATATTTTGAATTTATAAAGTATTTTGAATAAGCATTATCAGTAAACAAGCCAGATGATATATCAATAGATAAAATATTCTTTTTTTTATTTATACTATTAAAGATTTTTTGATATTTTTCACCTACATCTCTTGATAAACCAATTCCAAATATTCCATCAATAATCCAATCATATTCATCAAGTTGTGTTTTATCACTATAAATAGAATAATCATTTTTTAATATCTTGTATTTTTTAATTAACTTAATATGAGTATACTTCTTTTCAGTAAATATAATTTTAGAATAAATATTATATTTTTTAAGGTATGAATGAGCAATAACACCATCTGCTCCATTATTACCTTTACCGCAAACAATCACAACTTTTTGATTAAATGAATTATCTATTTTTTCACAAAAAAATTGAGCAATAGCTTTTCCTGCATTATCCATTAATTTTTCTTGAGATAAATACCCACTTTCTATTGTTTTCCTATCTAATTTATAAGCTTCTTCTTTGGTTAATACAGGTATCATTTATCTATTATTGCAAATGCAACAGCATATTCTTGTTCATGTGATACTGAAACATTACAACTTAATCCTGTCATTTTTTCAATAACAACATATGGAGCTTTATTGTTTTTATTAAATATCTTGATATCTTTGAGAGAAATCTTATCAATTAGACTATTAGAAAGAAGAGCTTTTTTAACAGCTTCTTTTGCAGCATACTTACCACTAAAATGAATTTCTGGTTTAGAATAAGAATTACAATATAAAATCTCTTCTTCTGTAAATATCTTATGTAAAAAAATTTCTTTTTTTTGATTAATCAGAGCTTTTATTCTAGATATCTTAACAATATCTGTCCCAATAGAAATCATAAAATTTTATTTTCAGACCTTATAATATCTATTAATTCATGAATTGTATCAAGCTCATAGTCAGCACCTGAATTATCAATGATTTCTGTTGATCCATATTTAGCAAATGCTGTTTTCATACCAAGCTGTTTAGCTCCTTTAATATCTCTTTCAGGCCAATCACCAACCATTAAACACTCATGATATTCGACACTCAATAATTCCTTTATTTTAACAAAAGGTTCTTTTGCAGGCTTATAGAAACCTGTATCATTAAAAGTTACAACTTGATCAAAAATTTTATGAATTTTTAATATATACATTCTAATCCAAGCTTCTCTACTTGGGGCATCTGAAAGTATCCCTAGCTTTAAACCAAAATTAGACAAATTAATCAATGTATCTTTAACTCCAGGATACAATGATAGAGATGCCTCTTTTGCAATTTTATACTCAACAATTCCTGCTGCTAAAATTCTATAATCTATATCACCTACAACATTAATAATGAACTCATTTAAAACTTTCTGATGTTCATAACCCTTGAAATTATATATATCAAAAATTTGTTTTATTGCTAAATCTTTTTCTATGGGAAGGCCATTTGAAATCATGCCATCAACTGCGGCATTAATAGCATTAGATTTCATAGTCATAAAGTCTAATAAGGTATTATCTATATCAAATATAATAGCTTTAATCATTATTTTATGACAATTTGAATTATAAAAATTATTTTTTACAAACTGTTTTATTGTGCTCTTTAGCCCAATCTTGAAGTTGACTCACTTGTCTCCTGTCATAACTTTTAGCTCTTCTGAAGGCATCTTCTGCAGCAACTAAGTTACATAAATAAACATTTGCTGTTGCAAGAGCAATTAGAGCAGGTCCATAATTTCTTTTTAATGAAAGTGCTTCTTTTGCATTCTCTATTGCCTGCGAATATTGCTGATTTTCATTATCAAGAAAAGCTAACTGAGAATAAAGAAAATAAGATTTTGGATTAATCTCTATTCCCTTAATTGAGTATTCTCGAGCTTCATTGTATTTTTTTGTGTCTAAAAACAAATTAACTAAAAGCTCATATGCCTTAATATAAGAAGACTCCTTATCTATAATTTCTAAAAGATAATCTTTAGAGTCATTGTAATTCTGCTGAGAATATAAAACATTCGCTAGGGCAAAACGTGCTTTTGTATAAGAGGATTTATTATTAAGTGAATACTCAAAAAACTCTTTTGCTTTATCTAGATTTCCTAATCTCTGATAAGATGAGCCTAAAAGATATAAAATTTTATAATTTCCTGTTTTTACCTTTGAACCCAAACCTGCTCTATAACTCTCAATAGCTAATTCATAATCTTGAATTTTCATATATAAATTACCTAAATAAAAATTTGCAGCAGGATAGTTAGAATCATATTCAATCGCTTTAGATAAATATTTCATAGAATAATCAAGTTCATCATTTTTCATGCTATTTTTACCTAAATTAGTAAGATATTTAGCTACATTCAATATTTCTTCATCATGATTTTTATAAGGGTTCAAACTATGAGCTTTTTTATAATTTTCTACGCATAAATCTAGATAATCGAAATTAAGAGAGTCACTAAAAGATGAATTCCTATCTTTTTTCTTATATGCTGTAGCAAGGCCGCTATGAAATATAGAAATTGATGAAAGATCATTATCATTTAATAAACTTTTATATTCAGATATAGCTTCATCAATATCAATTTTATCTAAAGTATACTTAGCAGCCTTATATTTTTGAAGAATTTTCTCTAAAAATTTTGATTTTTGATTGTATTCACTATTATCAGAATCAAGCTTTAAAAGCTTATCTAGATAATTTTTAGCTTCATTAAAATCCTCTAATTTAAATTGAATATCAAAAGCTAAATAAAGGCATTCCTGATTACTAGAAACATCAATAGTTTTTATTTTCTCACTTGCATCTAAATATAAAGCCTCATCATATAAAGCTTTTACATCTTTACAGTCTTGCGAAAAAAGAAGTCCTAAAAAAATGAAAAATAATAGCTGTATCTTCATAGCTTTTCTCCTATTAATTTATTTGTGCTGAAGGCGGGATTTGAACCCGCATGAGAAAATTCTCACTGCCCCCTCAAGACAGCGTGTATACCAATTCCACCACTTCAG
>CETH01167051.1_pt1 | contig 39334 bp, 34 predicted proteins | sample 361461 | NCBI WGS metagenome assembly CETH01 (sample SAMEA2622695, study PRJEB7988) | marine metagenome | isolation source: saline water (ENVO:00002010), including
TTCCCGGTCCAGCATATTGTGCAATTTTATCCATAGCTCCAGATGGTATAAATCCTAGAGGCGCTCCAAACCCACCTACTCCCATTCCACCACCTGCTCCAGGTCCTTCCATTGGCATAGCAGCAAAAGAGTCTTGTATTAATGTAGCTTGTTCTGAGAAGAAGTTTTTTGACAAAACTCTTCCAGCTTCAAAACCAGAAACTCCAGCATCACCAACCATAAGTTTTGGAGGCTCACTCATTCCGAGAGGATCTCCATTTTCATCAAATACTATTGGAGGAGGAACATTGAATTCTCTAATTCCACCTGCAGCATCTTTAACAATCATTGGCATTTCAACTTGAGTTGCAATTGAGCCATCCGGATTATAATCAAAAATTGGTAAATCAGGAGGTGTTAGTGCCGCTCCTGAAGGGTCTACAAAATCATCAGAGAATGGTAATGTACCCACTGGGTTACCTAAAGGGTCATATTGGATTATTGTAGGAACAATATTTCCATCAGGGTCAAACGTAACCATATTTAATGCTTGTTCTCCAGCTCCACCAATTTCACTTCCTGTTGGAACTTTAGGTAAGAATGCATTAAAGAATGTAGTTGCGTGTAACTTATCATCTCCTCCCTTATCTTTTAGATAGAAAACATCTGGAACAGCGGCTTCTGCATCAATAGCTCCTGTTTCATCAACAGCAACCATGTCTCCAGGTTTTTTACCAATTGGATTTCCTGTAGCATCAAACACTACTTGGTCAGGCTGTTTTACACCAATTTGTTTTCCTTCTTCATCAAATAGAGGTTCTGACCTAGGTGGCTCGAACTCAGCTTTTCTTAGTTCTCTTAGTGCTTCTAGGTCAAGTCTTTCACCTGAAACTGCATCAATATCTGCAGCCATAATTAATGGCTCTACCTGAATATCAATTTCTCCATTAGCAATTAGTTCTTCAAGAATTGCAGGGTCTGCTTGTTCCTCAGTTAGTGTTTTTATTTCAGGTTCAAATTCATTGAAAATTTCAGCTGCGGCACCTTCTGATTCTGCTATTGTATCGTTTACAACAACCGCAACTTCGCTAAATAATTCTTCTGCTACTGCTACTGCAGATTCAATATCTCCACCATCTACTATAGCTTGAACTGCATCAGGCCCAGCAAGTGCAGCAAGTTCAACTGTATTATTCACATCAGCTATGCCTGCTTCTTCTGCAGCTCCTAGTAAAGCGTCTGGGTCAGGAACTACATCCCCTACATCAACTCCTAGATCAGCAACATAAGCTATGTCTTTCATCATTATTATATCGTTTGGTCCAAACTCACCATCACCATCTATATCAGGGATGGCTGCAGCCGCACCTTCTACTCCATCTGGTGGAGCTTGAGGAGGCATTACATCTTTTACTTCAGCTTTTTCATATGCAACACCAGGTTTTACTACAGCAGCTTCTAATGAACTGTCACCTTTTTCACCTACTGGAATAAATGGGCCATCCGTTGGAACCCATCCTAATGGAGGACCACCAACATCACCAGGGACTAATCCAGTACCACCAGTGATATCATCTGCGTCAGTAGGAGTTACTGGGTCTGGCTTCTCTTGACCCATTTTGACCATAGTTGCAGTACCTTCTAGTAGCTCAACTTTGAAATCAGTTTCAATTTCAAGTTTATTTTCTTCTTCTAAAATTTCTAAATCTTCTAGGTCTAGATCTATATCGGCATCATCTGCTTCATCTGAGGCATCAAATTCATCTTTAAAATCTAATTCTTCATCAGTTAAGTCATCACCTTCACTCTCCTTAACTTCAATAGTAAGGGCAGCTTCTTGGTCAACTGAAAGAGGCTCTTCTCCAGCTTCTTTTCTTTCAGCATTCTTTTTATTTATAACTAATTTTGCTTTATCCTCTGAGGATAATTCTTCTTGCTTAACATTTACTCGTCTACCAAGGCTTCCTTCTGTACCTTGAATAGTTATTGCTCCATCAACAGTTAGGAATACCCATGTGTTTGGAGGTGATTCAGCTTTAATTACGTTAAAATCTACATCTCCGTTATCTAATGCTATTCTTGCGTGCCTTTGTCCTCCTTGAGCAGGTCCTCCATTTACTATGTCGAATTTATCTATAGTAATTTGAGTACTTGGCTTGATAGCTAGTTGACTTCCATCAACGAATTTAAGTACAGCTCTAGAAACAGCTAGTGTTCTTACTGACCAACCTGGTTCAATTGGTTGAGCATCTATAACATCTACCCATTCTTCTGAACCTGGAGTCCTAAACTGAGCTTTCCCTTCTAGAACATCAATAGCGGTTGGAGGGCTAATGATTTCTAAAGTTTGTGTAAGTGTTCCAGTTTCAAAGCTTGGAGTTGCTGCATCTTTGCTAGCAGGTTTGCTATCTTTAGCAGTTGAAGCTGCATAAGCATCAGCATCAGCTTTCGCATCAGATGCTACCTCAGCAGGTTCTTCTGTTCCTCCTCCACAAGCAATTATAAATAATCCTGTAAGAATCATGAGGATTGAGATCATAAATTTTTTAGAGTAAATGTTAAAATTCATATTAATTTCCTAATTATTTTTAATAACTGAAATCATTATACTTCAACCACCATATTTTTTGTTAGTTAAAATTTTAATCATTTTTTACTATTTTTTATCTATTTAAAAAATATTCAAAATTTATATTTTTTTATTTGTTTTTTAAGTATAATTTTATAAATGAATAAAGATGATAACAAATCTAAAATAACACCTGAAACTGTTAGGTCTAAAACAATATCAGGGGACAGAAAAATAAAAGGTCAAAAAATAGGAATTTTTGATTATTTTAGAGTTCAATTTCAAAATCCAGGTATTGGATTTTTAGCTACAGTTTTTTTGGGAGTTCTTGTGCTACTTGCAATTCCAATTTATCCAAAAGTAGCGTCAGCTGTAGAATTAAATGAACAAAAAAAAGTTAAATTTGAAGAAAAATTAATGCCTAGATCCTTAGCTATTCCAGTAAATATGTTGCCTTATCTTAGATTTCAGCATTTAGCTTTGAAAAACGGAAAATATGCTTCATGGCATGAACCTGTTTTTAAATCAGGTTCATGTGATCAGAAAAATTTAGCTACAATGCCTGAAGGAATCTATAAAAGAGCTATTATTACAGGTTGTTTTCAATTTCATGAGATACAAGGCCAACATTCTGATTTATGCAAGATAGACAATTGCGAATTAGATCCTATTTTAATTACAAGAATAGACTACATTATGAGTCAAATTGAAGAACCGTATTGGGGGAAAGGCTTTGTTGATGAAGTGAACCCTTGTTCAGGGTCTCTTCAAAGACAATCTGATGAACCATGTGGTTATAATTATGATACAGCTAAAAAAGAACCTAAATTTGTTATTTCATTAGATGAAAATTACAGATCTGCTTCTTTATAGATCTTTATTCTTTCAACATAAAATTTTCCAGCACCTTTGATTAATTCTAGGTGCCTATCAAGTATCCTGCCTATATTTTTCCCTGGAATTCCCCTTACAATTGAATTGTCTGGGATATCTGTTCCTTCAATTACTACTGAACCAGCTGCAACTAGGCAATTATTTCCAATAGTAACATTATCGTTTAATACAGCACCATTTCCTATAAGTGTATTGTTACCTATTTTTTTTGAGTGAATAACAACTCCATGGCCTATCGTGACATCGTCACCAATAGATGACCCATAATCAGAATGTACAACTGAGTTATCTTGAATATTTGTTCTTTTCCCAATTGATATTTTTCCATTGTCAGCTCTCACAACGGCTCCAGGCCAAATTGAAGAATCTTCGTCTATTTCTACTTCTCCTACAACGTAAGCAACTTCATTTACATATGCTTTTTTATTTATCTTTGGGATTAATTCACCTAAGCTTTTTATCATTATTACATTCTTTCTGGTGTACTTATTCCCATGATATCAAGTGTATTTTTCATTACAACTTTACATGCAGAGATTAAAATTATTCTTGCCTTTGTTAGTTCTTCGTCATTTGAAATTACTCTACAATTTTCATAAAATTTTTGAAGGGATCTTGCTAAGTCTACAGAATATTGAGTAAGATTTTGAGTCTGTAATTTATAAACACAATCTAATACTACTTCAGGAAAATAATCTAAATTATCTATAAGCTCTTTTTCATATTCAGATTCAAGTAATTTTAAATTTACTTTTTTTAGTTCAACTTCTGTTGAAAATGAATTAATGATTGAGCATAATCTAGCATAAGCATATTGTATATAATAAACAGGGTTTTCTGATGACTCTTGAGTAGCTAATTCTAAATCAAATTCTTGTTGGCTATCCAAACTTCTATTAAGAAAATTAAACCTACAAACATCTTTCCCTACAATTTCAATCAAATCTTTTACTGTATAAATATTTCCAGATCTTTTTGAAAATTTTTGAACTTTATTTTGATTTTTAAAATGAACTATTTGAGTTAATAATATTTTTAATTTTTCAGGATCAACATCTAGTGCTTTTACTGCAGATTTTAATCTGTCTACATGAGAATGATGGTCAGCTCCAAAAATATTAATTACATTTTCATAATTTCTAATATGAAATTTATCATAATGATATGCCATGTCAGAGAAAAAATAAGTATGCCCTTCATTTTTTGAACGCTGGATTACAACATCATTTTCAGTAAAAAAATCTGAGGATTTAAACCATTTTGCACCGTCTTTTTCAAAAATTAATTTTTTATCATTTAATATTTTTTCAACAGTTTGAATTACATCATTTTCAAATAAACTTGATTCAAAAAACCAATTGTCATATTCTATTCCTAATTCAAGTAAGTCATTCTTTATTTTATCTAAGGTGAATAATATTGATTTATCTTTAATTTTCTCATCTTTAATTTTTTCTAAATTATCTTTTGTTATATCTAATTTTGAAATTATTTTTTTTGAAATCTCTTCAATTTGCTCCCCCTTGTATCCATCTATTGGAAAAGGGTATGAATTTCCAAAGTATTCAAATATTTTAGACTTAATACTTTCAACGTACAAATGGATTTGATTGCCAGCATCATTTACATAATATTCTTTGGTAACATCGTATCCTGAAAAGCTTAAAATATTTGCAATACAGCTGCCTACTATGGCTCCTCTTGCATGCCCTACATGGACAGGGCCTGTAGGATTAACTGAAACGAACTCGAGTTGTATTTTTTCGCCTTTTCCATGAGAGTTTGAACCATAAGATTTTTTTTCGTCTAAAATTTGATTTAATAAATTTGATCTGAATTTTTCTGACAAATCGAAATTTATAAATCCAGGTTTTGCTATATTAATGCTATTTATATCATCGTTTTCTTCAATATTTTCAGATATTATTTTTGCAATATCCATAGGATTTTTCTTAAGTTGTTTTGCTAAAACCATTGCTATATTTGAAGACCAATTCCCAAAATTTTTATTGCGAGGTTTTTCTACAATGATTTTTTGTATTTTAATTTTTGGTAATGATTTTGATTTTTGTGCTTGAATTAATGCAGTATCTATTAATTTTGAAATCTTTTTAGTAGTATTCATCGGTTAATTTTCAAAGTTAAGTTCGATCTTTTTATTGGTTATTTTGTTTAAAACTTCAAAAGGGAACTCTTCTTTTGCTTTTATAGTTTCACCATTATCAAGAATTAAATAAAATTCTACATTATTTTTTATATCTTCTTTATTTCTTGGACCAATAATCAAATTTTCAAACGTAGAATTTTTACTTAATATTATCGGAGAATCTAATTCCCCTAGCATTGATTTAATCTTAGAATTATTTCCCCCTTTTTCTCCATTCAGGTAAAATGTTCCATTAAAAATATATGGATAACTTGGAAGCCCTGGAGGTAATCCAACAGGAGCATTTTGAGTAACATTTTGGTCATCATCTTTCGGTAACTCTGAATCAGGTACGTTAGCGCAAGAATAGAATAAACATATAAAAAATAAGCCTAAATAAAATATTAAATTTTTGGATGCTTTAAGTGCCATTCTGTATTTTCCTGAAATTTATGAGCAAACTGTATAACTTTTTGGTCTCCATTTTGGGGTCCAATGATTTGAATCCCCACTGGTAGATTTTTATCAAAACCGGCTGGAATTGATATTGCAGGTAATCCAGCAATATTAACTGGAATTGTGCATAAATCACTTTGATACATTTTTATAGGGTCGTTTGTCTTTTCATTTATTTTAAATGCAGTTGTTGGAGAAGTTGGTGCCAGAAGAACATCAAAATCCTTAAAAGCATTATTAAATTCATCTACAATCAAGGTTCTTATTTGTTGGGCTTTTTTGTAATAAGCATCATAATATCCAGCTGATAAAGTATAAGTCCCTATCATTATTCTTCTCTTTACTTCATCACCAAATCCTTCTGATCTTGAGTCTATTAAAGATGATCTAGAATTTTCTTGTGTTGTACTCCTGTGACCATACTTTACTCCATCATACCTAGAAAGATTTGAAGAAGCCTCAGATGGAGCAATTATATAATATACATCCATGCAATATTCAGTTAGTGGTAAGTTGATTTCTTCAACTATTGCCCCTAGATTCTCAAATTCTTTAATAGATTTTTCTAATATTGATTTTATCTCTGAATCTACGTTTTTAAGATAATCTTTAGGAATCCCAATTTTTAATCCAGCAATATCTTCATTTATTTTAGAATTAAAATTATTGAACTCTTTTTCATATGAAGTTGAGTCATTATTATCTTTTCCAGAAATGACATTTAAAATATTTCCACAATCTTCAGCGGTTTTTGCAAAAGGACCGATTTGATCTAAAGAGCTTGCAAAAGCAATAAGTCCATATCTGCTTACTGTTCCATAAGTGGGTTTCATACCGGTTACTCCACACAATGAAGCAGGTTGTCTAATTGAGCCTCCTGTATCACTTCCTAGCGAGCAAGATACAAAACCTGCAGAAACTGCTGCAGCAGGGCCTCCACTAGATCCCCCTGGCACTCTATTTATATCCCAAGGGTTTTTTACAGGGCCAAAAAAAGATGTTTCATTTGATGATCCCATTGCGAATTCATCTAAATTACCTTTTCCAATTATAATGCCGTTGTTTGATAATATCTTTTTTGTAACAAAGGAATCATAAGGGGATACGTAGTTTTCTAATATTTTTGAAGCAGCGGTGGTTTTTATTCCTTTAGTTGAAATATTGTCTTTTAACATAATTGGAATACCGGTTAAAAATTTGTGATCTATTTCATTGTTTGATAGTTTTTTATCTAAATTTTTTGCTTTTTCCAAAGATTCTTTTTCTAAAACTGTAATAAAAGAATTTATTTTTGGATCTTTTTCTTTTATATGGATTAGGCTTTCATGAACCAGTTCTTCGCTTGATATTTTCTTTGAAGATATTAAGTTTGAAAGCTCTGTAGTTGATAATGCTAAAAGTTTATTCATTATCAAAAACTCTTGGAATTTTTATTTGGCCAGAAGTATTTTCAGGGGAATTTTGAAGAATCTCCTCATTTGATAAAATTATTTTAGTATCATCATCTCTCATCGAATTTAATAAATTTGTTACATGAGAAGTTGGTTCTACATTTGTTGTATCTATTTTTGAAAGAGACTCAAACCTAGTAAGGATTTTTTCTAAATCATTTACTATATTTTCTTTATCAGAATCAAATGAAAGAGAAGCAAGCTTAGATAAATTTTCGAACTCTTCTTTAGAAATTTTCATAATTTTACTTTTTTGAATTTAAATTACAGGAATTATGCTTTTTTTTGATTTTATATTCACTTAACATGGAATATTGTATCATTATTGAAAAATTATTTTCCATAATTATTTATAATAATATTTATGTTCTTAAGATAAGGTAGAGATTGAATTATATTTTTGTTACTGGAGGAGTGGTAAGTTCTCTTGGAAAAGGGATTGTAGCTGCATCTATTGGTAAACTTCTTATCTCTCGAGGAATTGAAGTCTCTGTAATAAAATTAGACCCATATTTGAATGTAGACCCAGGCACAATGTCCCCTTTTCAACATGGAGAAGTTTTTGTTACCATGGATGGCTTTGAGACAGATCTAGATCTAGGCCACTATGAAAGATTTATGGATGTTGAATTATCAAAAAAATCTAATGTCACTGCAGGTCAGATTTATACTGAAGTATTAGACAAAGAAAGATCAGGATTTTACCTTGGTGGAACTATTCAAACTGTACCTCATGTAACAGATGCAATTAAGTCTAAAATTTTACAATTAGGAGAACATTCTGGAGCAGAAGTGATTCTTGTTGAAGTTGGAGGCACAATTGGTGACATTGAAGGGCAACCATTTATTGAGGCTATTCGTCAATTGAGAAACGATCCTAATACAAATAATGTATTCTATCTTCACTTAACTTTACTTCCTTATCTTTCTACATCAGATGAAATTAAAACTAAGCCTACTCAACATTCTGTGCAAGCATTGAGGGGGATGGGAATACAGCCTGATTCAATAATTTGTAGATCTGAAAAAGATGTGGAAGATTCAGTTAAAAACAAAATCTCTCTATATTGCGATGTGCACCCCAAAAGTGTTATTTCATTAAGAGATTTTGAAAGTGTTTATGATATTCCTATTCATTTAGAAGAACAGGGATTAGGCAATATAATTTTTGATAAATTAGGATATAAAAAGAAAACTCCTGATTTGAAAAAATGGAAATCTTTATGTTCGAACATTATGGAATCCAATGACATGCTAGAAATTGGAGTTGTTGGGAAGTATGTTGAATTGCCAGATTCTTACTTATCTGTTAATGAAGCTATCAAGCATGCTGGAGCTAATAATAAAACTAAAATTAATATTAATTGGATAGACTCAGATAATTTATCTACTGATAACACTCATCAACATCTTAATGAAATGTCTGGAATAATAGTTCCAGGAGGCTTTGGCGAAAGAGGAATTGAAGGAATGCTTCAAGCTGCTAAATTTTGTAGAGAATATGAAATTCCGTATTTAGGTTTGTGTTTAGGAATGCAAATAATGGTTATAGAATATTCTCGGAATGTATTAGGCCTGGTAGATGCTAACTCAACCGAATTTAATTCTCAAACAAGTAATCCTGTTATAGACATCATTGAATCTCAAAAAGGTTTACAAGAAACAGGAGGAACTATGCGATTGGGTGGTTATAGATGTAATCTTTCTCCTGGCTCTTTGGCTCAAAAAATATATAAAAAAGACGAAATTATAGAGAGGCATAGGCATAGATATGAATTTAATGATTTTTATAAAGACTCTCTTAATTCAAATGGATTTATTACATCAGGAGTATGCCCAGATAATAATTTAGTTGAAGTGTCAGAACTAGAAAAACATCCTTTTATGATAGGGAGTCAATTTCATCCTGAATTTGGTTCAAGATTGGATAAACCGCATCCTCTTTTTGATTCTTTTATAAGTGCATGCCTAAATCAGAAAAAAATAGGTGCTCAGTTCAAACTTTAAAAAAAATTTGACCAAAAAAATAAATAACGATAGAATGGTCATATCTAAAAGTTTTTTGAATCCCTAATAATTATCCAAACATAATTTCAAAAAACAAAACCAATTATTCAAGGACTTAAATTGACAACATCTTCAAAAGATAAAAATAATTCAGAAGATAAACCTCTCAAAAGGAAAAAAATTTCTTCTTCAAATAATTCTGATAAAAAAGAATCTTCAATGAATGCAAAAAAATCTAAGAAAGAGAATTCTAAAATATTAGATCTTGGGAATATATCTGCTCTTGATAATAAAGAGTTAGTAAAACTTGCTAAAGAAAGAAAGCTAAAAGAAAACCCTAAAGATCGATCAGATCTAGTAAACATGCTAGTAGCAATTGAAGCAGAAGAAAAAAATGCAACTATTGGCGCAGGTATTTTAGATATCTTGCCTGATCAATTTGGTTTTTTACGTCCTCCAGGGCAAAAAAATTCTCCTAATGATATTCATATTTCAAGAAGCATTATTAGAAAAAATAAGTTAAGGCAAGGTGACTTTGTTTTAGCTCAAATCGATTTTCCTGAGGAAGGTGGATCTCAAAGATATCCTGGGGCATTAAGTGTTGAAGCTGTAAACGGATATTCAGTTGAGCAAATAGAAAAAAGAGTTAATTTCGATAAATTTACATCTATATATCCAAATGAGCAAATAATTTTAGAAAATGAGCCAAAAGTGATGTCTTCTAGAATCATAGATTTAGTATCTCCAATTGGTAAAGGGCAACGTGCATTAATAGTAGCTCCCCCTAAGGCTGGAAAAACAATCCTACTTAAAGATATAGCTAATTCAATTGAAAAAAATTCTCCTGAAATAAAATTAATTGTTGCATTAATTGGTGAAAGACCAGAAGAAGTAACAGACATGAGAAGATCTGTTAAGGGTGAAGTATTCTCTTCTACATTTGATGAACCAGTTGAAGATCATTGCAAAACATCTGAAACTGCACTTGAGAGGGCAAGAAGACTAGTAGAGTCCGGAGAAAATGTTGTTCTTTTGCTTGATTCATTGACTAGATTAGGAAGAGCATATAATATTGCTGTTCCATCTTCAGGAAAAACTCTTTCGGGAGGTATGGATCCATATGCACTTTATCCTCCAAAAAAGTTTTTTGGAGCGGCTAGAAATTGTGAAGAAGGCGGAAGCTTAACTATAATTGCTACTGCTCTTGTAGATACAGGAAGCAGACTAGATGATTTGATTTATGAAGAATTCAAAGGAACTGGGAATATGGAGCTTCATCTTGATAGAGGTTTGGCAGAAAGAAGAATCTGGCCTGCTATAAATATAGAAAAAAGCGGAACCAGGCATGAAGAGCTTCTTCAAAACGAATTGACATTAGGAAAAATAACTCAAATCAGAAGAATAATGGCTGCATTTCCTTCAGATAACAATGAAAAAACTTGGACTGAAAAAATTGTTGATGGACTTAAAGCTGCTAAAGGGAACCAAGATTTCTTAGATAATATGCAAGCTTATTTGCAGGACCAAAAAGATTAGATCTTAATTCTTTCTTGAGTTTTCTGATTTTTTTAAATTAATATCTAAGATGGTATTTATTTTTATTAATAAAAATAAAAGAAAGTAAAATATTAAAATCTCTTAACCTTATTAATGGCCTTTTAATTAATTAAGATCCATTACCTTATTAATAGCCTTTTAATTAATTAAGATCCATTACCTTATTAACAATTAATAGCCCTAGCCTTTTAATAATAAGATTGATAGCAAGAAAAATTTGGGGAAATTTTTTTAAATTTAGAAAAAAATGAAAAAAAGCATCTTCTATACACATTAAATTTGTATTGAATTTTTATTTTTATTGAAACTCGTAAAAAAAAACGTTGACCTTATTATTTTTTTTAGGCTATATTTTATTTCATAACTTTTAAATTATTTTATTTAGTTTGGATGAATCAAGAAAACTATGAACGTTTTGGCATAATTATAACTTTTTGTGTAATTCGTTGTAAGAATTGTTGATTTATCTGAGAAATTTAGATAAAGTAAGATAAGGTTTATTAATAGCTATAGCTGTTTGTGTTATAAACGCGTAGCTGTTGAGACCAAATTAAACTAAATTATTCATGAGAGGTAGTATCGAGATGAATACATTAAAACAAATTGCGAGCCGAGCAATGGTTTTTGTGTTAGCACTTGCAGTATTAGTTCCAGCGCTTATAATGGCTGGGGATAATAACTCTGTGCAAGCAGAAAAACTGGCTACGGTTTATTTAACAAACAAAGGAACTGGTTTCACTACTGAAGCTTCACCTCCTTCTGCAAGGTCTAACCCTGCTTCAAGGAAGAATGCTTCAACAGTATATGTGACTATGACTGATGTTGACACAGCGAATGATGTGAAGAACTCACACATTTTAAATGCCAACAAGGTTGTTATTACAGTTGTGGAGTCAGATTATAATAAGAAAGTTTCAGCTACATCAGGTAATTTAGCTATTACTGCTGCTGGAACTGCAAACACAAAAACTCTTGTTATACCTGGAAAAGCTGGAGATCCAGTTATTGACTCAGATGGCGATGGAGACCTTAGTGATGAGGTAGGATTCGTTATATGTCAAGATGGTCAAGTTCCAGTATTTACAGGTAGTGCAGTTTCATCTGCATGTGCTGCGCCTGAAGGACCTACTGCACAAATCGTGTCAGTGGCTAACGGTGACTCAGCAACAAGTACTTCAGCTACTCCTATGATTACTGTTTACATAACAGGTCAAGGTGGAGACTCAGCTGAAGATAATGATGATGCATTCGTTGGATACTATACATCTGCTGTAAACACATTCCAGGTTAAAGCTTGGTCAACAGTTCAGTTAGAATCTAATGCTAGTGACATTTCAGTTGTTGAAACTGGAAGAAACACTGGTGTTTTTGAAGCTGAATTTTTGGTTGCTGATACAGAAGGTGTTAATGATAACACTGCAGCTCTAGACGCTCAAAATGGTTGGAATGCTACTGCTGGTAACGCTTTCGGTACTGGTGGTAAAGTACCACAATCTTTGAACGCTGCTGTTGCTGCTGGTATAGCAAACAGTGCTGACGGAAGATTCGATGCTTCTGACGGACAAAGTGCCGATGCTGAGTGGACGCTAATTGCTGATAACTTAGACGTTGGTGGAGCAATTGCTACTTCTGGCGGAAACACATCAGGAACAATAACACTTCCTGCTGGATCATGGATTGCCGATCCAGATGGAGATGGATCTATAACAGATTCATTTGTTCTGCTTGATGATGGTGGCGGTACAGACATTGTTGACGCTAACCACGGTACTGGTACAACTGTGAACACAGTAACATGTTCTGGTACGGTAGATACTACATGTACTAAACCTACAGCTGCTGCTAGAACAATTGTATTGAACATAACACCTACTGCAGCTATTGCTAATGGTGTTTCTGACGTAGCTGACATAGCTGCTATTGTTTCAGACAATGTTGTAAACAATCAAAAATTTGATACTAATAACTCTGATACTATTGATGCCACTGACCTTAAGAGTGGTAGACCTGGATCAGACACACAATCAGGTGGTGGTGGAGCTCTTGGCTTGACTACTCCTGCTGCTTTAGGAATTGATAGAACTCCAATTGTAGAAGCGCAAGCAAATGCTACTCTAACAGTTCAATATCAAGACCTAACAGATAATTCAACTTCAACTACTGCTACTACAGGGACAAAAGTTAAAGCAACTGTAACTGTTGATGTTTCGGCACCAACTCCAGTTGTATCAAGTCCTACATCAGGTAGCTCATTCAAGGACAGACAGCCTTCATTCGCTGGATCAGTGACTGATATTGGTTCTGGTATTGATGTAAGTACAGCTGTACTTTACGTTGATATGTTGAGTGATGCTGCTGCTGATGGTTTGACAAGTGCACTGTCAACTACTGAATTGACTGCACAAAGAGCATGGTTGGGTGGAGCTGGTACAATTACAGGTAATGATCGATATGATCAATTTGCTGTAACATTGGACAACTCTACTACTATGAAAGATGGAGTTTCAAGTATTACTTGGAAAGTTGCTACAACAGCAAACATTCCTTGTAGTACAGGTTCTGCAGATGGAACTGCTCACGGAGCATTAGATGATACTGGTGGAGACGGTACAAATTCTGCAACAAACTCACACACAGGTTTTGTTGGTCTGATTTCTTGTAACGCTGCACTATCTACTCCAGATGTTGTTGTAGACTATACTTTAGCTGCAATTGACCTAGCTGGAAACAGAGGGTTCAGTGACTCGAAATCTACCGATACAGATACTACTGCTATTGGAGATCCGTACACAATAAATATTGACGAACAAAAACCAGTCATTCAAGCCGCTGACACAAAAACTGGTGTTTACTGGAACGCAGCAACTTTTGCTGAAAAAGGTAATGACGCTACAAAAATTGTTGTTGGTTTCAATGACGAAATAGGTTCAGTTTCTGCTTCTTCTTTCGAAGTAAAGACAGATGCTGGTGTTACAATGACTCCTACTCTTGCTGAAATAGGCCCTAAGGGTACTGACGCAAATGGTAAGAGTTTTGATAAGAGAAAAATGGTGTACCTAACACTTCCAAGTTCTCTTCCAACTAACGATACTCCTCAAGTAAAACTTGTTGGCGATGTAGCTGACTTAGCTGGTAACTCAACTAAATCAGGAACAGTTACAGGCGCTATTGACAAGCTAAAGCCAAACTTAACTATGACATTGTCTGGTGGATCAGGAACAGGTGCTTCTGGTACTTCTAATGATTCAGATTCTCTAACTAAGAGTGCTATGACAATAACAATTACTACAGACGAAGTTTTGGCTTCACCTCCTACTATAAACGTTTTCAACGAAAATTATGGTAAAACAGGTGCTTATGCTCAACTTTCAGCTTCTACTGCCCTAACAACATTAGGTGCTGGTAACAGTCAAAACGTTGATATAGCTGCCAATACAATTGTTGATACAGATAAAGATGGTTCACTTACTGATGAAATTACATTGGAATCAGTGAACATAACATCTACAGCATTAGCTGACCTTGCTGTAACATCAGTTACAAATGGTGGTGATGGTAACGCTGACAATGTAAGAATCGTAATTAAGAACAATGGCTCTGCTGCTTTGCCTGCTGCTAATGATGATGTAAAAATCTCTGGTAACACAAACGCAGCTTTGACTTCTGCTTCTGATGAAGTAGCAGTTGAAGGTACAGTTGCTGCTGTTGCACAAGATTCTAAAACATACACAGCAAACTTCACAGGTAGCGCATTTTCAGATGCAGCTGCTGATGATACAAAAATTATTTATGTAACTGCAAATGATGCAAGTACATCAACAAATACAGGTACAGTAGGTAAGCATGATTCGTCTGCAACTGGTGCATTCTCATTCAGGCTTGATAAAACTGCTCCTGTTCTAAAGAATGACCCAGATGGTGATGGTACAGTAGGTACAACTACAACTTTGCCAAGACCATACGTTATATTTGAATTTACTGATAATTCAAACGTAACTGTTGTATCTGCTACATTCGGTGGAGATGATGTATTAGCAAAACTTGCTACTACAAACAATAAAAAATACTTTATGGTTCCTGAAAGTGACCTTTCATCATCAACTTATGCCGTAAAAGCAAAAGGTACTGACCTTGCTGGCAACAAAGGTGCTGAAGGTTCTTACAACCTAAAAGTTACTGCTAGAAAAGATTATAAAGCAACTCTTCTAGCTGGTTGGAACTTGATGTCATTCCCGTCTGATCCTGTATCAAATGGTGTTGGCTCAGTGTTCACAAACACAGGAATTGACCAGGTGGTTGGTTATGATGCTATGGCTAAAGGATCACCTTGGATGGTAGCAACTAAAGATTCTGCATCAGGATCGTTTAGTGGTAGCTTATCTACAATCCACTCAGGTCAAGGATACTGGATACATTCAACAGAATTTGCTTCTCAGAGCGTTTCTTTGACTGGTCCAGAAGGTCCAAGTGCTTCAGCCCCACCATCAATTCCATCTATTGAACTTGCTTCAGGTTGGAACTTAATTGGTGTAGTTGACGCAACTAAAGCTTTGACTCAAGCTAATGAAGGAACAGTTTATACTACTAATGCTAGTTACTTAGGACAATGTAATGGTTCTTCTGTGACTAAGGCGTATGAATACGATACTTCTAACCTAACTTGGGTATCAATAGCTATAGATGAAGGTGTTGCTAACTTTACAGCTTGTGCATCAAACGATTCAACTGATGCTCAAAATGTAAACATTGGTGAAGCATTCTGGGTATTTGCTACTCCAGCAGCTTCAGGATTATTGACACCTATCGTTCCATAAGGAATAGGTAAAAATAAAAAAAAGCAGGATGAAATATGCCTGCTTTTTTTTATTTAAAGAATCTATAATATAATAATAAACATTTAATTGACTATGAAAAAAATATTACAACTTATTTTATTAATGATGGTAGTTCCTGTAGCTATAGCGAATTCTCATGCTGATGAGATTAATGCTCAAGATATTCCTGAACTCCATATGCTTGTCTATCAAGGTGATGTTATGATGTCAGGTTCATTTCAAAAGACGTCTGATCTAGATGGATTACTTTTAGAAGCAAAAATAGGAGATACAGTTGTTGGATCTGCAAGAATAGGAGATTTTTTAACTGGTCGATTTAGTGCACTTGAAATCGGTCCAAATGTTGCACTAGAAGGATCTACTGTAACCTTTTGGGTAGGAGATCAAAAAGCGTTAGAAACTGACATTTTTGGACCACTTACTGTACAAGGTGAATATTGTAAAGGCTGTACATGGTCTCTCCCTATATCCAGATCTTTAAATTTACATTTTAATTCAGTACCATTGCCAACTCCTACTCCTGCCCCTGCTTTAGCTGAACCTAGTTTCATAACAGGAACTCTTATATTTGGATCAATTCTTGCTGCGCCAGAGGGTGTTAATATAATTGAAGCTTATATAGATAACGAACTTGTCGGATCAGGTACAGTTAGTGGATCAAATTTTAGTATAACTATTGATCCAGGAAATGAAACTTACTTAGGGAAGAAGGTTTCATTTAAAATCGCAGGATATGATTCAAAAACATCATATACCTTTGTTGAAAACGATTTTATTACTGAATTTAAATTATTTTTCCCACAATATATCCCTGCAACATCTACTCCTACCCCTGCTCCTGTATCATCACCTGTTCCAACAGCTACTTCAATTCCTGAACCAACTAGAACTCCTACACCGGTTCCTGAGCCAACTGCTACTTATACAGCGACCGCAACTCCTACCCCTATAGTATTGAGTACATCTTCAAATGAAATCATGACAGAACAATCTGATGGAGGATGTAATTCTAGAGGCGGTGGCCCTGCTAGTGTTGGACTTATATTACTATCTTTGGTCCCTGTATACTTACTTAATAGAAAAAAAAGAACTGGTTAAAGTTTAGATATGGATATTACTTGGTTAGGTGAAAACTCGTTTAAGATTAATGATGAAATTATTAATGTCATTGTTAATCCAAATAACTCAACTGTTGATTCATCTTTATTAACGGATAATACTGTTTTTATTTGTACAGAATCAGAAAATGAATACTCAACTAAATTAACAAAAGTTGATTCTCCTGGAGAGTATGAAATAAATGATGCTTCTATTCATGGCATAGCTAATGCTATCAGGAAAGATGATACTAAATCTATCTCAACTTGCTATAGAATTGAATCTAGAGGCCTTTCTGTTGCTGTAGTTGGTATGATTGGGTCATCTTTTGATTCTGAAGCCCTTTCTGTGCTTGCATCTTCTCATGTTGTACTTTTTTCTCCTGAAAATAAAAACGTGGATGCAGAAATTTTAGCAAATACTATAAGATCTATTGAACCTAGAAAAATTATTATATCTGGGTTTGATAAAAAATCTCAAAAATCATCAAAAAACCTAGATGCTGTTATTAAGGTCTTGGGATTAAAAGATTTTGAGCCTAGAAGTAAAGCTTCAGTTACAATGAGCTCTTTTAGCGATTCTCAGGAAATAATTATATTAGAAAAATAATTTCTCTGTAATTTTTACAAGTATAAGTTATATAATTGAACTATTAATTATTATATTTTATGACACAACAAAAAGAATATTATCAAATTCTCGGAGTTTCTAGAGATGCTTCTGAAGAAGAAATCAAAAAAGCTTTTAGACAGCAAGCTTTAAAATATCATCCTGATAGAAATCAGGAACCTGGAGCTGATTCTAAGTTCAAAGAAGTTAATGAAGCTTATCAAGTTTTGAGCGACCCTGAAAAACGTAAACTGTATGACCAATATGGTTATGAAGGGTTAAAAAATGCAGCAAATGGAATGGGTGGATTCTCCGGATTTGAAGACTTAGGCGGGTTTGGAAGTATATTTGATACATTTTTTGGAGGAGGATCTTCTTCAAATGAATCTCAAACTGCTCGAGGAAATGATTTAGAAATTCCAGTAATTATATCTTTTGAAGAGTCAGCTTTTGGTACCGAAAAAGAAGTTACTGTAGATAGATATGAAATATGTGCTTCATGTAAAGGCTCTAAAGCAGAACCAGGAACAGATACTTCTACATGCTCTTCTTGTAATGGGTCTGGAAAAGTAACCAGATTGCAAAAAACTTTTTTTGGTCAATTTCAACAAGTATCAACATGCTCTTCTTGTGAAGGAAATGGAGTTCATGTTTCTACAAAGTGTTCAACTTGTTCAGGAAATGGAAGAAAACGAAATAATAGAAAACTAGCAATTACAATTCCAGCAGGTATTGAGGATAATTCTAAACTTAGAATGAGAAACCAAGGAGATTCTGGATTAAAAAAAGGTCAAGAAGGAGATCTTTATGTTTCTGTTCAAGTGAATTCTCATGAAAAATTTGAAAGAATGGCATCTGATATTTTTTCAACAGAAAATATAAATATTGCTCAAGCTGCATTAGGAGACACAATAAACGTACAGACTCTTGATGGAGAAATTGAACTCAAGATACCAAAAGGTATTCAATCAGGTAAAAAAATAAGACTGAATAATAAAGGAGTTGTTTCTATTGGTAGAAACAATAGAAGAGGAAGTCATATTATTACAATCAATGTACTTATCCCTTCAGATTTAAATTCAGAACAAAAAGACCTTTTTGAAAAACTAAAAGAATCCTTAGATAACTAATGATAAATGATTCTTTAATAGAATTAAGTCTTGTAATTAAAAATGAATTTGTAGAGCCCGTTTCTTATGTTTTTAAAAAATTTTGTGATTATGACTTTGTAATTACAGAAGATATTGAATACAATCCAGATGAAAATGAAGACAAACCTATATCAGAATTTATAACGATAAAATCCTATTTGGATGATACGGATAATAATCAAAAAAAAATATCATCTATTCAAGGATCTTTAGCCTTAATAAGAATGGTTTGTGATATCCCAGAACTTTCTATTAAAAAAATTTTTAAAAAAGATTGGGCTGAGCAAAAATTTCCATCGATAGAAATCGGTGAAAATTTTATTATCACAAATGATAAAAAACTCATTTCTAATTCTAAAATAATAATTAATATCAATCCTGGTTTAGGATTTGGAACTGGACATCATCCAACAACAAAAATGATGTTAGAACAAATAGAAAAATATGATTTGAACTCGAAAAATATCCTAGATTTTGGATGTGGATCGGGTATTTTATCTATAGCTGCAAAAAAATTAAACGCAAAAAATGTTATAGCTATAGACACTGATGATTTAGCTATTAGCTCAGCGAAAGAAAATATAAATTTCTCTGAATTATCTAGCATAGATTTAAGAGTAGGCTCAATTGAAATTATTGATCCTGATAAGAAATTTGACTTTATTTTTGCTAATATTTCTTCCACTATAATAAGTAAATATTCACATCTTTTATTTTCTCTAATTAATAAAAATGGAATACTATTATGCTCTGGGATATTAAATATTCACATGGAAAAAACTCTTTTGAAATTAGAAAAATCAGGATTTAAACTGATAAATTCTTACCAAGAAGATGATTGGTCCTCTCTGGAGATGAAAATTGTTTAGAATATATTACCCTGATAAATTGAATGAATATATTGAAATTACTGATAATAAATCTCATAAACTTTCTTCTGTGCTAAGAATGCAAAAAGGGGATAAAATAAATATTTTTGATGGAAAAGGGACTTCCCAAATAATGCAAATAGAAGAAATTTATAAAGATAAAATAACTTTAAGAAAAGTCAACTCAATAGTGAAAAAAGACAAATCAAATCCTGAAATAATTTTAGCTATTTCAATCATTAAACCTTCAAGATTTGAAATTGCTGTAGAAAAAACAGCTGAGTTAGGAATTTCAAAAATAATTCCTTTAATTACGGAAAATACAAACGATATTTTTGTGAATAGAATTAATGATAAGCGATTAGATAGAATGAGAAATATTTCAATTTCTGCTTCAGAACAATGTGGAAATGATTTTATATCTGAAATTGATTCTCCTCTAAAGTTGGAGCAAATTATAAACCTTAAAGATGAAGATACAGAACTAATCTTATTTTATGAAAACTTAAATGAAATCAGAAAAAACTCTTTAGATATCAAAAAATTTAAGAAACTTATAATACTCATAGGCCCAGAAGGTGGTTTCTCAGAAGAAGAGTATAAAAAATTACAAAATAAAAGCATTGTTTTAAGTTTGGGAGAGAATGTTTTAAGAACAGAGACTGCAGCAATTTGCGCTGTTCATGAAATAAATTATTTATTAAGACTTACTCCTTAGAATCTTCTCTACTTAATAGATCATTTATTCCAATTTTAGGATTTTTATTATTAAATAATACTTCATATATTTCATTTATAATTGGAGTTTCAATTTTTTCTTTTTTCAAAATTTCTCTTATTATTTTTGTTGAGTTGATTCCTTCTATTGTTCCTTGTATTTCTTTTTTGGCATTCTCAATATTTTTTCCTTGTGCTAGTAATGACCCTAGCTGATTATTTCTACTATTTTGATTGAAACATGTAGTAATTAAGTCGCCAAGTCCTGAATTCCCAAATACTGTTTTTTCTTTGCCTCCAAAAGATAAAATTATTCCTATCATTTCATTTAGGCTTCTTGTTATATATGATGCCATTGAATTAGTCCCTAACTTATATTCTTGAATAATTCCTGCACCTATTGCATATATGTTTTTTAATACTCCTCCAATTTCAATACCCAAAATGTCATTTGAACTATATGCTCTAAATTTTTCACTATTAAATAGCTTCCTGATTTTTTCTTCTAAGCTTTTATCAATTCCTATTACGGTTGTAGCGGGTAGTTCATTATAAATTTCGATAGAAATATTTGGACCAGATATAACTCCAATATTTTTTTTATCAACACTTGTTTTTTCTATTAAATACTGTGATATAGTTTTTTTTGAATCTTGTTCAAATCCCTTGATAGCACTAATTATTATTTGATCTTTTGATAAAAATTTATTTATTTTTTCGATATTATTTTTAATTGATGAACTAGGAACAGCCAAGACAATTAGCTGAGATTCTTTAATTGTCTTTTCATAGCTACTAGATGTAATTATATTTTTATTTAATTTGTAAATTATCTTTCTGTTTATTGATCTTTCGTAATTAATCTTTTCTTCTTCCTTTGAATTTCTAACTAGAATTGTTAAATTTTCAGTGTTTTTAACTAAAATATTTGACAAAGTTACTCCCCATGAAGTAGATCCTATTACTGAAATGTTTTTTATATCTTTCATATTTAAAATAGTTTATTTTCTTCTTTTTTTATAATTCTTTTTATGTTCTCTTTATGCTTATAAATAATTAATAAAGGAATCAATAGTGTTAAAATATGTTCTATTGTAAGCATATTTAAAATAGTCATATATAAAATTATTAATATGGTAATCAAGCATCCAAAAATTGCTCCCAAGGATACAAATCTTGTTTTATATATTAATGGTACAGCCAGAGGTAATCCTATAAATATATAAGGAACTAAAACTATGACCGCACCGAATCCTGTTGCTACCCCTTTCCCGCCTTTGAATCTATGAAAAATAGGATAACAATGACCCAAAACTAAAAATATACAACCAAGGATGCAATGTAGATCATCTTCAAAAAAAATCTTAATTAACAAGATAGGGATTAATCCTTTTAGGATGTCTAAAATTAAAACAATTATTCCAGGTCTTAATCCAATTGTCCTGTGCACATTTGTTGCTCCAGAGCTTTTAGAGCCTAGATCTCTTACGTCAATTTTATAGAAAATTTTACTTATCAAAGTACCAGATTGAATAGATCCAAAGATATAACAAAAAATAGACAATAAAAATAATGTTATGACACTCATCTTCGTTTAGCCTTAACAAATCTTAAGCTTATAGGGCAACCAGAAAAATCAAAATTATTTCTTATTTGATTTTCTAAATATCTTTTATAACTAAAATGAATTAAATCGTAATTTGTAGATTCAAATTTAAATCCAGGAGGACTGGTTTTATATTGAGAAATAGAAAATATTTCTGGAGTTTTTTTCCCTTTTGATGATGGTTGCTTTCTAGATATTGCATCAATAAAACAACTGTTCAATTCTTTTTGACTTATTCTTTTTATAGAATTCTCATAAACCTCAATAGCTTTTGGGATTATTTTTTCTATATTTAATTTATTTAAAGCTGACGTTAGTAAAATAGGAATATTGGGGATATGATCAAATTTTTCTTCTATTTGCTCAATTATTTCATTCTTCTGATCATTTGTTACTAGATCAAATTTATTCATAAGAATAATGCATGGTCTCATAAGGTCTTTTATAAATCCAGAAATATGTAAATCTTGTGCTGTAATCATTTCCTCTGCACTAAGAACTAAAGCACATACATCAGCATTTTCTACTGATTTTATGGTTCTAATAGAAGAATATTTTTCTATTCCTTGTTCAATTTTTCCTCTTCTTCTTAATCCTGCAGTATCAATAAATTTAATATTTTTATCATCGTATTTGACACTATAATCAATACTATCTCTTGTAGTTCCAGGGATGTTACTAACAATAGATCTGTTAGATTCTGTAAGGAGGTTAAATAAACTAGATTTTCCTACATTGGGGTGTCCAACTATTGATAATTTTATTTCTTCAGAATTTTTAGGGACATTCTTAAATTCTTTTCCTAGTACTTTTTCTAATAGATCTACTATTCCTCTATTATGATAAGCACTTATTTTTACACTATCAAATTCGTTTATAGCAGAAAAATCTAGTGCATTAAATTCATCTACAGGGAGATCTAATTTATTAATAGCGATAACAGCTTTTTTATTATTTTTTCTTACTAGCCTAAGTACCTCTTCATCTAATGGATTGATTCCTTCCCTTCCATCAACCATAAAAATTAATTTGTCACTATCTTTTATAGCATTTAGAGCTTGATCTGTTATAGAATTTTGAAAATCTTCACTTGAATTCTTATCTATACCTCCGGTATCTATTAGAATGAAATTTTTATCATTCCAGGAGGTATTAGTTGAAATTCTATCTCTAGTAGTTCCCGAAACATTAGAAACTATAGATATTCTTTCTCCAGCTATTCTGTTGAATAATGTAGATTTACCTACATTAGGTCTTCCAATTATAGAAACAATCATTTGATAAGTACTTTTTTTTATTATTACATAGACTAGAGTATGTAATCCATAAGCCCTGTTTGCGCCCATAGCCTATTTTCAGCTTGATCGAATACTATTGATCTAGGATCATAAAGCAATCCTTCTTCAATTTCTTCTCCCGGATGCGCAGGTAAATCATGCATAAATTTTACATTTTTGTTGGCATTATCCAAAACTGAAGATGATACCTGAAATTTTGAAAAATCATTTAATCTTTTTTTCTTTTCAGATTCTTGTCCCATACTAGCCCAAACATCGGTGTAAATTATGTCTGAGTTCTTTGCAGGTTCCATCATATTATCATAGCTATTAAAATTTCCCCCACTTAATTTATTAAAATAGTTAATTGTGCTTTTATTGAACTCATATCCTTTAGGTGATGCTATATTGAAATTTCCCCCTAAAGATAAAACTGCATATGCTAAACTCTTTGCTACGTTATTACTGTCCCCTATGAAAGTAATAGTTTTGTCCTTAACTGTACCCACTTTTTCTGTAATCGTCATTACATCTGCCAAAGCCTGACAGGGATGCTCATCATCGGTTAGAGCATTTATTACAGGCACTTTAGAATATTTTTCAAACAACTCTATCTTTTCTTGTTCAAAGGTTCTAATTATTGCTATGTCAGCCATTCTACTAACAACACTCGAAACATCTTCTATTGGTTCTCTAACGCCCATCCCAACCTCTTCAGGGGAAAAATAAACAGGATACCCTCCTAATTTTTTAACTCCTATCATAAAAGATAATTTTGTTCTTAATGATGGCTTGTCAAAAAGAAGAACAGCAGATTTATTTTTAAGGGAATCAGATTTTTTCCCGTCTTTGAAATCAATGCCAAGATTAATAATATTGTTTAAATCTTCAGAGCTACAATCGCTAATTTTTATAAGATTATTTAACATCAAGCTGGTTTGAAAACAGGTATATTTTGACCATCTACATCTATAAAATCTACCATCAGATCCATTCCTATTTTTAGGTTTTCAGGTTCAGGTTCCACTCCAACTATTCTTGTTGGCATATTAACCCCTTCTTCTAGAGTTACTATGGCAGCTATATAAGGCAGATCTTCTACAAAACTTGGATGTGGTGCAGCATGAACTATTGTAAAAGTATATAGTTTAGCTTTACCTGAAGCTTCTATCCATTCAACATCTCTACTTCCATCTTTTGTAGATACTGCTCTTGGGTAAAATTGTATATGATCTCCGAATTTTTGTATTACTAATTTGTTTTCATTCGCAGCTTCCCAGTATTTATCAGATTCTGGTTGTGGAATTGGTTTTATTTTATCGCTCATTTTTTATCCTTTTTAATATTGAAAAATTTGGTTAGTTTGAAGTAAGTAGAACCGTACCAGTACTGGATAATAATCCGCCTGTACCATGTGCTAATGCAATATCACATTTATCTAATTGTCTTTCTCCTGTTTCTCCTCTTAATTGCCTTACTGCTTCTATCACTGTGAAGATTCCATACATTCCAGGATGAGTATAAGACAATCCTCCTCCATTAGTATTTAATGGAAATGACCCACCAGGGGCTGTAACTTGATTTGCTACAAAATCAGGACCTTCTCCTGGACCACAAAATCCTAAACTTTCTAGTGTTGCAAGTACCGTATATGTAAAAGAATCATAAATCATAGCTAGGTCAATATCTTTATAATCTAATCCTGCCATCTCTAAAGCTCTTGGTCCTGTTTTTCTTCCATAAGTTCTAGTTAGATCCGGCATTTGAGATATCATACTTCCATGATCATGACCTTCTCCTGCCCCTAATATTTTTATAGGTCCCTTTTTTGTGTCTTTAGCTTTCTCAATTGAAGTAACAACTATAGCAGCTCCTGCATCAGTAACCAAACAACAATCCAGCAAATGGAAAGGCCAAGAAATCCATCTTGATTCATGATAATCATCAAATGTCATAGGTTTATCATAAAAATAAGCCTTCTCATTCATATTAGCCCATTTTCTAGTTGAAACAGCTATCTCTGCAAGTGCTTGTCTTGTTCGATCTTCACCATACATTTCCATATATTTTCTTGCTGCCATTGCATAGTTAATTGGAGGGCCCATAATTCCATATGGTGATGTATATTGATCTGCAGGCATTCCTCCCCCACTTCGATTTCTGGCTCTGTCACTTCTACCACTTTGACCATGAGTTATTAAAGCAACTTCACAATAACCAGCATTTATAGCTGCAAGAGCATGGGCTAAATGGATAACAAAAGAAGATCCTCCTACAATTGTAGAGTCAGTATAATTTGGTTCAATGCCTAAATATTCTCCTAAATCGTAGGTAGAGTAACCTGCTGTAAACAGTCCGTCTACGTCAGAAATTTTTAACCCCGCATCTTCTAATGCATTATGTGCAGCTTGAGCATGATGTCCTAAAGGCGAAATTTCGGGGACTTTACCAATTTTGTCAGATTCAGCTACTCCAACTATTGCAGCTTTACCTGATAAAGATTTTCTTAATGCTTTCATTTTTTATTCCCTTTTGGTTATGTTATTAGGTTTTATATCTTGAATAAAATAATAGCAATTTAAATCAATTTTTCTACTTAATTGGTGAGTAATCTGTAGGATTCAAGAGTTGATTTTCTACGTTTTTTACAATTATTCCATCTTTGTGAGAATCTTCAACTACTTTGTGCCATACAGGATCATCTCTAAAGTCTTTCCAAGATTTCACTCTTGCATCATGTGATGGATATGCCAACAAATAAGTCAATGTATTGTTGCTTGGCCCTACGTCTCCAACCCAGTATCCAATGTTCTTTATTCCATGTTTTTCAAAAAGCTTAAGTGTGTGATTTCTAAATCTTTCATTTAAGTTTTCTAATTTACCTGCAAAACATTCGTAAATTCTTAGTTCATAAATCATAAATATTACCTAACTACCACTATTATCTTTAACATCAAATATAACATAATTATCTCTGTTGCAATTTTCAGAATTCATTAGCATTATCATGTATGATCCTTTTGGGAAATTGAAACTAAATAAGTTTGGATGATCATTTTGATTTTCTACATCATTTTCAGGTTTAATAGGGTAATTATGATTTATAACTGTCCATTCTTTTATTTTTTTGCCTTGCCTATATGCATTGACACCTTCACAATAATCAAAAGTTAAAGAATCTTTTTTTATTTCTTGATTACTCAGCATTATTATTGAGATAGGTACTGTGTTTTCTGATTCATTTCTGAATATTGAAATAAATTTACCATTTTCTCTCTCATCAAAAGGAAACTCAATTTTAGAATCACTAATTTGTGGTTCATAAATAGCTGTTTCATCACTACAAGAAGTCATTGTAAAAATTAAAATCATAAATATTAGATATATCTTTTTCAATTTATTTCTCCTTTATAATTATTGGTCGGGGCAGCAGGATTTGAACCTACGACCTCCCGGCCCCCAGCCGGACGCGCTACCAAGCTACGCCATGCCCCGCAAAAAAAAGTTTTTGCACTATAATGTATATAGAATACATCATTATATAAACTCTTACACTTAAAAAAAATATGCAAATAAAAGAACTTTTAGACGAGGCCTCAAGATTAAGAAATTCTATCTCTGAAATTTTGAGGAATCTTTGACACAAAAAAACTTTCTGAAGAAATTTCTAAACTAGAAAAAGATACAACTGACGATAATATTTGGGATGATAGTCATAGGGCTCAAAGACTTTTTAAGAATCTTAAATCCAAAAAAGATCAATTTGATCTATATATTTTTTTAGACAATAAATCAAAAGAAATAATAGAATTATGTGAAATTTCTATAGATCTAAATGATGATTCTAGCCTCCAAAATATCAAGGATGAAATTTTATCACTTGATGAAAAATTTAAAAAAGCATCATTGAATTTGAAATTAAATGGAGAATTTGATCAAAGAAATGCAATTGTTGGAATTAAGCAGGGTGCTGGAGGTGTAGATTCACAAGATTGGGCTGAAATATTATTTAGAATGTATAAGAGATGGGCAGAACTTAAATCTTTTTCAGTTGAAATAATTGACTATTCCCCTGGAGATGAAGCAGGAATTAAGTCTGTTATTTTTAGAGTAGAAGGAGAGAATGCATATGGACTGCTTCAATCTGAAAAAGGAGCACATCGATTAGTAAGGATTTCTCCTTTTGATACTGGTAATAGAAGACATACTTCTTTTTCCCTAGTTGAAATAATGCCTGAATTAGAAAATGAAGAAGAAGTAAAAATTGACACAAAAGACTTAAGAATAGATGTTTTTAAGGCTGGAGGTGCAGGCGGTCAAAGTGTTCAAAAAAATTCTACGGCAGTAAGAATAACTCATTTACCTACCAATATTTCTGTGTCTGTGCAAAATGAAAGATCTCAATTAATGAATAAAGAACTTGCTATGAAAATTTTGCAAGGAAGATTAAAAGAATTAGAAATTTTAGAAAATAAAAAGAGAGATGCTGAAATAAAAGGAGAACATGTTTCGGCCGACTTTGGTTCCCAAATTAGATCTTATGTAATGCATCCTTACAAAATGGTAAAAGATCATAGAACTAATTTTGAAACTAGTGATATTGATAAAGTTTTAGATGGAAATATAGATAACTTAATTGAAGAATATCTATTAAAAAACATTTCAGTATAATTTACAATTTTCTTCACAATTTCTTCATAAAGTTGATATAAGATTAGAATATAGATAAAAAAACTTAGGATTAAATATGATTTCAAAGCTTAGATTATTTATTTTTTCATTACTAGCAGTAGTTATTTTTTCATGTGGAGGAGATAATTCTGCTACAGGAGGAGAAACGGTAGGAAAAAGTTCAAATGTGGCACCAGGATTGGAAAGTTCATCCGATACTGGATCATCAAATAATAGAGATAATATATTTAGATTAAATTTTTCCGACCCTCCTACTTTTGATCCTGCATTAGTTACTGATACTACTTCTGCTTCAATTATTGTAGAGATATTTTCTGGTTTAGTAACACTAAATAAAGATCTAGATATTATTCCTGATTTAGCAGAGTCATGGGAAGTTTCTGATGATGGAAAAACATATACATTCAATCTGAGAAATGGGATTAAGTTTTCTAACGGTGATCCTGTTACCGCTGAAGACTTTAAATGGTCTATAGAAAGAGCTTCTAACCCTGATACAGGGTCTATGAATGCAGAAGTATACCTTGGAGATATCTTAGGAGTAAAAGAAGTAGTCGAAAGCGGAGGTGAATTAAAGGAAATTAAAGGTTTGAATGTTATTGATGATAAAACTTTAGAGATAACAATTGATGAGCCAAAAACCTATTTTCTAGCAAAATTAACATACCCAACTGCATTCGTTTTAAACAAAAATTATGTAGAAAAACAAGGTGAAGACTGGATAGATAATCCGGTCGGTACAGGACCATTCGTTCTTACTGAATATCAAATAGGTCAAACCTTGAAGTTAAAGAAAAATGAAAATTACTGGGGTGAAAAGGCTAAAGTTGATGGAATAATAATGAACCTTGCCGGTGGAGTATCTATGGCAATGTACGAAAATGATGAAATAGATATAACTGGAGTTGGTTTAGCTGACTTAGAAAGAGTAAAAGATCCGAATGATCCATTGAATAAAGATTTAGTAAATGTTCCTCCGCAATTTTCATTGAACTACATAGGTTTCAATGTAAATATGCCACCTTTTGAAGATGAAAATTTTAGAAAAGCTTTGTCATACGCAGTAGATAAAGAAATTATTGCTGACAAAATATATTCAGGCTTAACTAAACCGTCATATTCTATAATTCCACCTGGATTCCCTGGTTATAGTCCATCTATCAAAGGAATTGAATTTAATGAAGAATTAGCAAAAGAATATTTAGCTAAATCTAAATACTCTGATCCTGCTACTAGACCTAGAATTATAGTAACTATTCCTGGTACAGGAGGTTCTCCTGGTTTGGATACGGAAGTTATTTCAGACATGTGGAAAGAAACCTTAGGTATAGAGGTAGAAATTCAACAGGTTGAATGGGCAACATACCTTCAGGATATGAATAGAAAACGATTACAGTTATGGGCTGGTTCTGGATGGCAGGCAGACTATGCTGATCCTCAAGATTTTATAGATGTCCTTTTTTATAGTAAATCAGATGTAAATCATGGAAATTATTCAAATCCAGAAGTTGATAAATTAATACTTGAAGCAAGAACAGAAATAGACAATAATAGAAGATTTCTTCTATACAATCAAGCAGAACAAATAATCGTAGATGAGGCAGCTATTTTTCCATTATGGTTTGATACTGATGGTTATGCACTAGTAAAACCATGGGTAAAAGGATACGAATTTACGCCAATAATAGTGCCAAAATTCAAAGATGTAGAAATAAAATAAGAATTATTATTCTCTATATTAAATTACTTTTTGATCTATTATTAATAGCAAATGTTAAAATATATTTTTCGAAGAATAATATGGATGCCAGTATTACTTCTATTCGTTTCATTAATAGTCTTTATATTGGGAATATATGGTCCAGGTGATCCTATTGAGGTGCAATTAGGCAATAATTATGATGAAGTTAATGCTGAACGAATAAGAGAAAAAATGGGATTAAATGATCCTGTTCTAGTTCAATGGATTAGATATATTGGAAATGCAGTACAAGGAGATTTTGGGGAATCATATGTCTTCAAAAATCGAGATGTCTCAGAATTATTAATACCTAAATTAATTGTTTCTGCTAAATTAAACCTAATATCTTTTTTTATTGCTATTTCAATAGGTATCCCGTTAGGTTTTTATGCAGCTATAAATTATGGTTCATCAAAAGACCCTTTTGTAGTGATACTTTCATTATTTTTTTATGCAATGCCAGTTTTTTTCACGGCACCACTATTGATACTTGTTTTTGCATTGCAGCTTGACCTAGTTCCTGCAGCTGGATGGGGCGGTGTCTTTGATAAAAGAATCATTCTCCCTGCACTTACTGTTGGAATTCCAGGAGCAGCTGTTTTTGTAAGACTAATAAGATCTTCCATGATTGAAGTACTAGATTCTGATTATGTAAAACTTGCAAGAGCTAAAGGAGTTGGTGAAATTAAAGTTCTTTGGAAACATGCATTTAGAAACGCAATGTTACCAGTTGTTACAATAATGGGATTCTCTTTAGCTGGATTATTTGGAGGATCTTTGATTGTTGAAATTTTATATGGAATTCCTGGAGTAGGAAGAATTTCTTTAGATTCAGTCTATTCTAGAGATTATCCAGTAATAATGGCAATAGTTCTATTAGGATCTAGTGCTTTAGTTATAGCGAACTTAATTATAGATTTTGTTTATACTTTGGTGGACCCAAGGATTGAAATGCAATGATTGATAAAGAAGTTAGAAATATATCATCAACAAGGTTATTCATTCAAAATTTTTCGAGAAAAAAATTAGGAGTAGCTTGTCTAATTATAGTAAGCACAATTTATTTGATAGGTATTTTTGCTCCAATCCTTGCTCCTTATGATTACTCTGAAACAAACCTATTGAAAACTCAAGCGGGTCCAGATTTTGAGAATTTGCTAGGAACAGATAGGCTTGGAAGAGATATTTTATCAAGGGTAATTTGGGGAATTCAAACTACAGTAATAGTGACTATTACAGGACTTTTAACAGGATCTTTGATTTTAGGACTTTTTCTAGGATTGTTAGCAGGGTTTTATAAAGGTATTTTTGATTTTATTGTAATGAGAGTTGGAGAACTCGTTTCATCTTTCCCTGATATTCTTCTAATTATTTTACTTGCAGCAACTCTTAGGCCAAGGATTACTAATTTGTTCTATCAGATAGAAGATAATTTAAATATTTCTGGATTAATTAGCTCGGGGATTATTGATTATTTAGTAATAGGGATAGCACTATTACCTTTGAGTTGGTTTGGCACTATGAGATTAATACGAGCTCAAGTATTCAGTATAAGAGAAATAGAGTACGTACAATCAGCCAGGACATCAGGTGCAAGTACATTTAGGATAATAACGAAACATATTCTACCAAACGTAATATCTCCATTGATAGTAACCTCTACATTCGGACTTGGTGCTGTCGCTTTATCAGAAGTTATATTATCCTTTTTTGGATTAGGAGTACAACCTCCAAGGCCAAGTTTAGGAGCAATGCTTTCAGATGTTTCAGGAAGAGGAGGAGCAAGTGTTTCTGTACTAACTAATCATCCTGAACAATTACTTTCTCCTATTATAGTAATTTGGATTATGATTTTTTGTTGGAATATCATTGGAGATGCTTTAACTGATATATTAAATCCTAAGAAGAATTAAATAATGCGTTTACGGATATAGGAATACGTGTATCCTTTACCGTGTAAGCGTTTATAGGAGTAAAAAAATGAGTTTTTTTTCGTCAAGAAGATCAACAGTTCATGGTTTAAATGGAGGAGTAGCTACTAGTCAACCAATTGCATCACAAGTAGGAATAGATATTCTGAAAGCAGGAGGGAATGCTGTTGATGCTGCAGTTGCAATGGCATCTACACTAGGAGTTGTGGAACCAATGTCAACTGGAATAGGTGGAGATATTTTTGCTTTGATTTGGGACCCTAATACAGAAAAAGTAGATTCGTTTAATGGCTCTGGAACATCTTCAAGAAATTCAGATCCTAAAGAACTATTAGATAAGGGATATAGTTCAATTCCAACAGAAGGTAAAGATGCAGCTTACTCAGTCTCAGTTCCTGGTTCTGTAGATGGCTGGCAAAAAATTCTAGATAAATATGGATCTATTTCTTTATCAGATGCTTTAGCGCCTGGGATTAAGTTGGCAGAGGAAGGATTTCCAGTAAGCAAAATGATTTCGTGGCAATGGAAAGAAAGCGAAGAAAAGCTTTTATATAGAGAGTCAGGAAAAGAGCTTCTCAAAAATGGAAAAGCTCCAAATGAAGGAGATGTTATAAAGCTTACAACTCTTGCAGAATCAATGAATGAAATTTCTAGTAAAGGGCCTAGTGCTATATATGATGGAAATTTAGGTAATAAAATTGCAAGCTACATTAATCAAGAAGGAGGATGGCTTGATAGAGATGATTTGAAAAACTATACTTCGTACTGGACAGATCCAATAAAAACTAATTACAGGGGTTATGATGTTTTTGAATGTCCTCCAAACGGAGATGGGCTTGCAGCATTAATTTCACTAAATATTATTGAAAATATAGATTTTACAAAAATAAAACATGGAAGTTCTGAATTTTATCACTATTTAATTGAGTCAATGAAACTTGGATTTGCTGATGCATTATGGCATGTGACAGATCCTAAGAAAAATGATATTCCAATTGAGAAATTATTATCAAAAGAATATTCTAAAGAAAGATTCAATCTTATAAATTCTAAAAAAGTAATGAATCAGGTTTCTCATAATACATTTGATACAAATGGCGACACGGTTTATCTTACAGCTATTGATGGTAATGGTATGGGGTGTTCATTAATTAATTCAACATTTCAATCTTTTGGTTCTGGTCTAGTTGTCCCAGAAACAGGCATAGCATTACAAAATAGAGCTGCATTATTTAGTCTAGATAGTGATCACCCTAACTATTTAGAACCTAATATGAGGCCATTTCATACAATAATTCCTTGTATGGTTACAAAAGAAAATAAATTATTTTTGTCTTTTGGAGTAATGGGTGGGTTTCAGCAACCTCAAGGTCATCTTCAAGTGATTTCAAACATTATTGATTATAATCTTTCTCCTCAAGATGCTTTAGACTCTTTGAGGTTTTCCCTAGATGTAGATGATATGAGAACTATTTCTTTAGAAGAAGATTTGGATAATAAGACAATAAGTGAATTAGAATCTAGAGGACATAATTTAAGTATCGTAAGCGGTAATGAAAGAATTATGTTTGGTGGTGCTCAAGTTGCTCAATATAATCATGAGTCTGGAGTGATTTCTTTGGGTACCGAGCCTAGAAAAGATGGATCAGCATTAAGTTATTAATTATTTTTTGTACTTGCAATTAATGAAATTTAAATAATTAATACCTTATAATGTAAACTCAAAGTTATTTATTATTGGAGTTTTTTAGTATGGGTCAAATCAATGTAGCAATTATAGGTGTTGGAAATTGTGCCTCTTCTTTAGTACAAGGGATTCATAAATATTCTGAGATTCAGGATAATGAAATTCAAGTCCCTGGATTAATGCATAATGTACTGGGAGGATATGCAATTGGTGACGTTAATATCGTTGCAGCTTTTGATGTAGATAAAGATAAAGTCGGAAAAGATTTAAATGAAGCTATCTATACAAAAAACAATAATGCACTTAACTTTTATGATGTTCCAAAAACTGGAGTTAAGGTTGATAGAGGAATGACTCATGATGGAGTAGGTGAGTATTTAGCTGATGTAATTGAGATAGAAAAAGATCAAAATAAATCAGGAGCACAAACTTCAGATATTGTACAAATATTAAGAGATAAGGAAGTGGATGTTGTAATAAACTATCTTCCTGTAGGATCTGAGCAAGCTACAAAATGGTATGTTGAACAAGTTCTTGCAGCAGGATGCGCATTTGTGAATTGTATTCCTGTTTTCATTGCTAAAGAAGACTATTGGCAAAAAAGATTTATTGATAAAGGTTTACCAATAGTAGGAGATGATATTAAGAGTCAGGTTGGAGCAACAATAATTCATCGAGTTTTGGCAAGATTGTTTGAGGATAGAGGAGTTAGACTTGATAGAACATATCAACTAAATTTTGGTGGAAATACAGATTTCTTAAATATGCTTGAAAGATCTAGGCTTAAAAGTAAAAAGATTTCAAAAACTAATGCAGTTCAATCTCAATTAGAAAAAGAATTACCAACTGATGATGTACATATTGGTCCATCTGATCATGTTCCTTGGCTAGAAGATAGGAAATGGGCTTATATAAGATTAGAAGGAACTTCGTGGGGAGATGTCCCTCTAAATGTTGAACTTAAATTAGAAGTCGAAGATAGTCCTAACTCTGCTGGTGTAGCTATAGATGCAATAAGATGTGCAAAAATAGCACTAGATAAAGGCGTATCAGGAGCAGTTGATGCTCCAAGTGCATACTTTATGAAATCACCTCCTAATCAAATGAGAGATGATGATGCAAGAAGAGCTGTAGAAGATTTTTCTGACGTAGAATAATCTTAGTTATTTGAAAGTAGCAATTTTTTGTCCATATGATTTTTCCTTCCCAGGAGGAGTTCAAACTCAATCGATTGATTTAGCCGAATCTCTTAGTTTAAAAGGACATGATGTTACTGTAATTGCCCCTTTATCATCAAAAAATATTCATAATAATAATCAGATCAAATTTCTAGATTTAGGAATTCCATTACAAATTAATTTTTTAGGTTCTAAATCACGGATTTCAATTAATTTTTTCAAAATTTTAAAAATAATAAATTATATAAAAAAAAATAATTTTGAAATTATTCATCTAAATGAGCCTTTGTCTCCAACATTTTTACCTATTATTTTTTTTCTAAGAAAATTTAGTATTATAGGAACTTTTCATGCATATGGTGATAAAAAACATTTTTGGTATAGTAATTTCAAATGGTTTCTTAAGTTTTTTCTAAATAAAATAAATATCAAAATTTGTGTATCTAAATCTTCACAAAAATATATAAATAATTATTTTGATTTCAGTTCTCAAATTATTCCAAATGGAATTTTACTATCTAAATATAATAAAACGAAGATTATCCCCAAAGAATTAAGAAATTCTGATAAAAAAATATTATTTGTAGGTAGATTTGAAGAAAAAAGAAAAGGCTTCAATATTTTATTAGAAGCATTTGATAAATTATCTGGAGAAATAAAAAATTTACAATTAGTAGTTATAGGCTCTGGAGATCCCAAAAAAATAAAAAAAGATATTCTCTCTAAAAATATTCATTTTATAGGCCACGTTGAACAAAATGATCTAAATGCCTTCTATAATAATGTAGATATTATTTGTTTACCCTCTTTAGAAAACGAATCATTTGGTGTTATTATTTTGGAAGCTATGGCATCTGGTAAAATTCTTGCTTTGTCAAACATAATAAGTTATGAAGCGTTATCGAAAAAAAATAATTACGGGTTTTTATATAATTCAAATTCATCAGAAGAATTGTATAAACTCTTATTGGATTTGTTAAATAATAATATTCCAACCGAAATAAATATCAAAAACGGTTTAAAAAATGTACAAAATTACTCATGGGATTATCTAGTTTCTGAAATAATTAAAATATATAGACAATTGAAGAATTAAATTTGGAACAATTAAGACAGAAAATAAGATTTTACACAAAAAAAATTTATGAAGAGCCAATATCAAAATTATTGATTTCTCTAAAATTTACTCCTAATATGATCACTATTTTGGGTCTTCTAATAACATCAATTGGATCATTTTTTGTCTTTCAAGGGAACTTTTTTCTAGGAGGAATTATAGTTGCTGTGGGTACTATTTTAGATTCTATTGATGGATCCATGGCAAGATTATCAAATCAGGAAAGTAAATTTGGAGATTTATTAGATTCTGTAATTGATAGATTTAGTGAAGGAATAATTTTTATAGGAATAGCAAGTTACTATATTTTTAATGAACTTAATGAAATTGCGATTTTATTAACATTAATCACGTTACTTTGTTCACAGCTTATCAGTTATGTAAGAGCTAAATCTGAAAGTCTTGGAATAGAAAATAAATCTGGATTTTTTACACGTGTTGAAAGATCTTTAGTGATAATTATTTGTTTAATTATTTCTCAGCCCCTTGCAGGGCTTTACATACTTGCTATAGGAACATCAATTAGTTCAATATGGAGATTTTTTTCAGGATTAAGTAATGCTAAAGACTAAATTTATTTTATTTTTTTCTATATTATTTCTGTTTTCAAACCCAATGATTTTAAGTGCAGATTCTGATTCTGATTTAGAAGTATTAACAATTAGGGCAGATGTAGATTTTCCAAATAAAATAACCTTTATTTTTGAAGGTATTACCGAAAAGAAAATACAAGATATAAAAGTCAATTTTAAGACAGGGGACAGAAAGTCTTTGCAATATGGTTATATGGACTTTAAAACATCTGAAGATAAAAAAGTAACAGCGTATATGGATTTTAGAATAAGCAACCAAGGAGGATATATACCTCCAGGTTCACATATCGATTGGCATGTTGTTATTTATTTTGATGATGGAACACAATATATTTCAGAAGATAATGATTTCATAATGTTAGATACTAGATTTGATGATTGGGAATTTGTTGAAGGTGATTTTATGAGGGTCTATTATAGATTTTCAAAAAGTAGGGCTGAAAAACTTTTGTCTGAGTGTGAACAACTAATGCTAGACATGGCCCCTATAATTGATAAATCTAGTAGCTCAGAATTTAAAAAAATTAATATGACTCTATATAATAATTATTCTGAAATGCTTGAAGCAATTCAGTCAAAGTCTAAAACATCTGATCGAGAACTTATAACTGCAGGGCAGGCGTTTGATGAGTCTAGTGTAGTTATTGTGTTAGCTGGTAAAAATGATATTGGAACTTCCACTCATGAAATAATGCACATATTAATAGGAAGAAAAACAGATGGCTCCATAAATCTTCCTTTATGGCTAAATGAAGGACTTGCTGAGTATGCTAATAGAGATAAAACGGTTAGCTATGATTTATATCTTGAATGGGCTATAGGAACAAATCAGTTAAAACCATTAAGCCAATTGAGATCATTTCCTGGGGACCCAAAACTTACACTTGTAGCCTATGGTCAATCTAGAAGTGTTATAAATTATATGATTGAAAATTTTGGACAAGAAAAAATGAATTTATTATTAACAAACATATCTGAAGGAAAAACTTTAGATGAAGCAATGGAAAATTCATATGGTTTTGATACTCAAGAATTAGACTCACAATGGAGAAAAAGCATAGGTGCTGGCCCATATAATCCAAGACAAAATGAAACTATCACTGTGAAGAAAATCAATCCAGTTATTGATGGTTCGTGTAGATCTAGCAATCTTCTAGTTTTATCTTTAGGAATGCTATTTTTGGTTTATATATCATCTGTTAGCTTATTTACGCTATTTGATAGAAGATAAATTGCGAAATTCGTAAAAAAATATATTGATTTTACATTTTAGAAACAATTAATTAACACAATATAAACAATTTTGTAACAGGAAAAAAATATTTCTAAACTATATTTCTAACTAAATATTTAAAAATTTCAGGAGGAGATATGGATACGGGACATACTGCATGGATGCTTACTGCGTCTGCTTTAGTATTTTTTATGACCCCCGGATTAGCTTTCTTTTATGGAGGGTTAGTTAGGGCAAAAAGTCTAGTTAATACTATAATGCTTAGTTTTATTACAATAGGAGTTGTGACAGTTGTATGGACACTTTGGGGGTATAGTTTAGCTTATGGAACAGGAGAATTGATTCCAAGCTTTGTAGCTGATTTTTCATTATTTGGTCTGAATGGAGTGAATATGTTTTCTGCTGAAGGAGATTCGATTAGCCCATTATATGATGTATTATTTCAAATGATGTTTGCAATAATAACTCCTGCGCTGATTACAGGAGCTTTTGCTGAAAGGTTTAAGTTTTCAACTTATCTTATTTTTACAGTAATTTGGATAACAATAGTTTATGCGCCTGTAGCTCACTGGGTTTGGGGTGGAGGTTGGATTGGTGCAGATGGAGCAGGAGCACTAGACTTTGCAGGAGGAACTGTTATACATATCAATGCAGGAGCAGCAGCTGTAGCAGCGGCTATTTTGGTCGGTAAAAGAAGGAATCCAGGATTGCAACCCAATAATGTTCCTTACGTAATATTAGGAGCATCTATGCTTTGGTTTGGATGGTTCGGGTTTAATGGAGGATCTGCTTTAGCTGCGGATGATTATGCTGTTAATGCTATGTTAGTGACACAAATTGCAGCCGGTACAGCAGCTACTGTTTGGGGAATCATAGGAATGATAACAACAGGAAAAATTAGTGGAGTTGGAGTTGCTACTGGAGCTGTAGCAGGTTTAGTTGCTATCACTCCAGCTGCAGGAGCAGTAAATCCATTAGGAGCTCTTGCAATAGGATTAGGGGCAGGAGTTCTTTGTTACTATGCTGTTGAACTAATTCATAAAACTAATTTAGATGATGCATTAGATGTATTTGCAGTACATGGAATTGGAGGAATTTGGGGATGTATAGCTACAGGAATCTTTGCTGTAGAATCAATTGCTGGAGTTAAAGGTTTAATTGATGGAAGTTTTTCACAAGTTTGGATTCAAATCTACACTGCAGCAGGAACATTAGCTTACTCATTTATAGTATCTTTTATAATACTATATGTTCTAGATAAAATACCTGGATTAGGATTAAGAGTAGAGACAGATGAAGAAGATCAAGGTTTGGATCTTTCAGCTCATGGGGAACAAGCTTCTGTGAATGATGGAGCAAATTAAAGTTTTATTAAATATAATTTATAAAGGAGGTAAATATGATTAGAATTGATGCAATCATAAAACCTGAGAGGGTTAATGTTGTTTTAGAAGCAATGGCAGAAGCTGGTTGTACAGGATTTACTTACAGTAACGTTACTGGAAGAGGTAATCAAGATGGAGTTGAAGTTTTTACTGGAAGAGGTAGCTCAACTCAAAATAGATCTTCGGTTCCTAAAGTACTTGTGACTGCAGTGACAGAAAAATCAAATCAAAAGGCCGTAGTTGACGCAATAATTTCTGCTGCTAGAACAAATGAAGAAGGACAAATCGGTGATGGAAAGATTTTTATTTCTGAAATATCTGAGGTAATCAGAGTAAGAACCGGTGAGTCAGGTAAAAACGCTATCTAGTTTTTTGAATAACGATTCAAGCATGTTAAGTTTTCCTAGCATGCTTGAATTTTTAATTTAATAAGATAACTGTAAACATAATTACGTAATTAGTAATTAAATTTTATTTACTAATGTTAGAATTAAAGTTCCATACTAAGGAGCGTAGCTCAGTTGGCTAGAGCGCTGGTCTCCAAAACCAGAGGTC